>Ga0224510_10000003_pt1 | contig 257322 bp, 251 predicted proteins | sample SF_May12_sed_USG_FD_170161 | JGI IMG/M metagenome (GOLD analysis project Ga0224510, IMG submission 170161) | Sediment microbial communities from San Francisco Bay, California, United States - SF_May12_sed_USGS_4_1 | ecosystem: Environmental > Aquatic > Marine > Sediment | place: USA... | reverse complement strand
TGTTTACATTGAGTATTTCTATAACCGAAATCGAAGTCACAGTCGGTTAGGATATATGAGCCCTGCGGACTATGAACGGAGATTTATTGCTTAATATTCTGTCCGAAAAAATGGGTAAAGTTCAGCGAAGAACTTTTGCTGCCCCCCCAAAGGCGAGCCAAGGTCTCGCCTCACCCCCCCCGACAAGACGGCACTTTTACCCTTTTAGGGTTTCTTCAAGGATCTTTTGAACCTGGGGTTTGCAGGTGCCGCAACCGGTGGTTGCCAGGGTGTCGGCGGCGATGGCCTCAAGGGTGTGGTTGCCCCGTCGAATCGATTCGATCAGTTGTTGCTTACTGACAGACTTGCAGAGACAGACCTTGGGCGGCCTGACAAAGTTTAATCCGTCTGCAACGCTCGAATCAAGATTGTGCATAACCTTCCTTTTACATTTCTATAATTTATATTTCTATAATAACAAACTTTCGCTTACCTAATCTAAATAAATGTCTTCCGCTGCCAAGCAAAGTTTTTTCGTCCTTGACGGTTTCAAAACCGGTATCGTCAATTTGCCTGTGGACCCCGCCCGAGGCGATGAGCCGCTTGGCCTCGCCGTTTGAGGGGACCATACCCGAAAGCCGCAGGGCGTTTAAGATACCGATCTGGTTGTCGACGAGGTCGCCGGCTGCGGGGTTCCAGACGGGGATGTCGTCGGGGATTCCCCGGTTTTCAACGCTGTGGATTTTCTCCCACTGGCTGACGGCCTCTTCCATAATTTCGTTGGTGGAAAAGCGGGCCGTGATTTCCATGGCCAGTCTTTTCTTGGCCTCCTTGGGGTGAAGCGCGCCCGAGGCAACCTGGTCTTTCACGCCTTGAATCTCCAGGATACTCAATGACGAGAGAAGGTCATAGTAGTTCCACATCAGGGTGTCGCTGATGCTCATGAGTTTGCCAAAGACATCGATGGGCTGCTCCTGGATCGAGATATAGTTACCCAGGGACTTACTCATCTTTTTCTCGCCGTCAAGGCCTACCAACAGCGGCAACGTGATGATACACTGCGAGTTCTGTCCATACTGGGTCTGCAGGTCGCGCCCGACCAACAGGTTAAACTTCTGGTCGGTACCGCCAAGTTCCACGTCGGCCTTCATCGCGACCGAGTCATAGCCCTGCAAGAGCGGATACAAAAATTCAACGATGGAGATCGGCTGGCCATTGTTGTATCGTTTTGAAAAATCGTCGCGTTCGAGCATTCGGGCAACGGTGCATTTTGCCGTTAACGAGATCAAGGATTTCAATTCCATTTTTTCAAGCCAGGTTGAGTTAAACACGATCCGGGTTTTTTCCGGGTCGAGGATCTTGAAGACCTGGTCTTTATAGGTCTGGGCGTTTACCAGGATTTCTTCGGGCGAGAGGGGTTTACGGGTTTCGGATTTTCCCGTCGGATCGCCGATCATCGCGGTGTAATCGCCGATTAAAAAGTTCACCGTATGACCGAGGTCCTGGAAAACCCGGAGCTTTTGTAAAAGCACGGTATGGCCAAGATGCAGGTCGGGGGCGGTCGGGTCAAAACCCGCCTTGATTTTCAGGGGTATTTTGGTATTATAACTTTCAAGCAATTTAGCGCGGAAGTGATTCAAGGGCAGAATCTCTTCACAGCCCCGGGAGATCTCCTGGAAGGCGCTTTCAAGCTCATCGGGAAGCTCGATCTTGTTTTCGACGGTATCAGACATGAACGTCAATTGGCCAATCAAATACACGCCATCAAGAAGTTTATTGGCTGCCAGTTGGAAACATCAGGATAATTCTGACCTTCGGACAGGAGTTCGGACAAATTTTTATATATACGTGGAAATAAAAAAACCTCTATTGAGACGGAAACCTTGCGCAGATTACAAATAAGATTTTTTTTTAGAATCAAGTCTGACTTTTATATCACTCCCCAAATATAAGATTAAAATAAACGCTGATTCTATGTTAATATAATCTGCTATGGGAAGTCGATCATAAAAACGCGAAGCACGCTATTTAAAATTCCAGAATAATACCAGGATGCACAGAGAACCCGCTTTCCCGCGCCAGGTCTGCCTATCGCGCCTCGTGCGCTCGGCAGACTGTGAAACCTCCTGTTTCTTATAGGGCGCCCGGCCCCGAGAAGCAAAAAAGGGCAATCTTCAAGGCGCACGATGCGTCTGGGTCTGCCGAGCACACGATGTGCGTAAGGCAGACTGGCGCCACCTTTTCTTTTGCAAGAAAAGGTGGCATTGTTTTCAGGTTTTCAAACCTGATGTCCGAACATTGGTCGGACATCAGGATAATTAGCTGGACAACATAAATGGGGGAAAAAATGCTTCACCATCTTTACGGTTGTTTTGCGATAAAACAAAACGATCCCTCAATCAGGAGAAAATATGAATCCACTTTTACATGCTTTTTTTGTACACTTCCCGATCGCCCTGGGTTTTCTGGTACCCCTGTTGATTCTCTGGACAATGGTCCAGTTTAAACGAAACGAAGCAACGGCCAACACGCTATGGGTTACGGTTGTTCTTCCCTTGACGATGATGACGGTCTTTACGGTTCTGGGTATCATGGTCGGCGACCTGGCCCACGAGGCGCTGGAAAAGTACATGGACGAGAAGCCGATCAAGACTCACGAGGAATTTGCCGAAATCTTCGCCATGCTCCTCTACATCACGACCGGTCTTTCTTTCTTTGTCTTTTTATTTAAAGCCAAACGCAGGTTCCAGTTCATGGTCATCGTACTTGCCCTGAGCGTGGTTACCCTGGGTCTGGGCATGGCCACAGGCAAGACCGGCGGCGACGTGGTACACGAACACGACGCTCCTCATTTTATGCTACAGGCGATCAAAGACGGGGTTCTTGAGAAACTCGGAAAACACTCCCATGAGGAAGCTGAAGAAGAAACCAAAGAAAACTCCGAAGATACCGGAAACGTAGAAACCAAGACCCCCGCCCCTTAAAGTTTTAACCTGAAACTTTAAAAAATGGAAAAAACTCTCTAAAGCCTGCGCACCGATCCCTTTCGGGATCGGCGCGCAGGCGAAATTATTTTGTATTGACAGTATATACGCGGGCAATATTCGCTATAAAATGAAATCATCGACCGGGGCCTGCACATCGTTATGAAGGCCATTCTACTTACACATGTTGGTAATCCCGATATCCTGCGGGTTGTCGAAATGCCCGACCCCTTTCCGGCTGCAAACGAGGTGCGGATAAAAATTAACGCCATAGGTTTAAATTACTCAGAGGGTCTTTCCCGAAAAGGGCAATACCCCTGGGCTCCCCCGCTTCCTTATATTCCCGGGGTAGAAGCCTGCGGCGTGATCGACATGGTTGGCGACGACGTCAAACACCGCAAGGTCGGGCAAAAGGTCATAGCCGGAGCCATGCATGGATCATATGCCGAATACATGATCGTGAAAGAAAACCAGACCATGCCCGTTATGCGCGGCTTTAGCATGGAGGAAAACGCGGCCTACGCGGTCCATTACCTGACAGCCTGGGTGGCCCTCTTTGAAGATGCCAGGGTACGCAAAGGGGATGTTGTCCTGGTTCATGCCGCCGCCGGCGGCGTCGGTACTGCCGCCATTCAACTTCTCCGGCATGCCGGTTGCCGCGTCATCGGGGCTGTCGGCAGCGACGCAAAATGCAAAATCGTTCAAAAGCTCGGCGTTGATCTTGCCGTAAACTACAACACCCCCGGCTGGGATAAACTCATTCACCAGAAATACAAAAACGGTGTAAATGTCGTTTTAAGCAGCGTTAGCGGCGACATCTACCACAAATCCCGCAATCTGCTGGCCCCGCTTGGGAAAATCGTAGTCATCGGCCTGGCCGGCCTGGAATTTTCTCCCTGGAATCCCGTCTCGTTATACAGGGCCTGGAAGGCCCTGCCAAGGCCGGATATTCGAAACATGATGGTCAACTCGTACGGGATCTCGGCGTTTCACCTTGGATGGATACTACCAGACACAGAACTCGTATCGGGAATCTGGAAAGACCTCACGGCCTTCACCCAAAAACATAAAATTCGTCCAGTCATTGGCGCCGTATTCGACTTTAAAGATATGCCCCAGGCCCATCGCCTGATGGAGTCCCGGGAGAGCGCCGGAAAAATCATCGTAAAAATATGACCTCTCGATTACCTGAAAACATCTTCCCGATCGACTGCCACTACGTTCGTGAAAACCTCGCGGCCTCGTTTTTAATCAAAGGAGCAAGCGACAGTGTCATCATCGAGACGGGCCATCCCGGGGCAGTCACCCACATCCTGTCGGCCCTTGCCCAACACCGGGTTGACCCGGGGTCGATCTCTCATATCGTCGTCACCCATGTTCACCTCGACCACTGCGGCGGGGTCGGGGGACTCATCGAGGCCTGCCCCAATGCCAAAGTGGTTTGTCATCCGCGGGCAAAGCTGCACCTAAGCGACCCTGCCAGGTTAATCAAGGGCAGCAAGGTTGTCTATGGCGAACCCCTGTTTAACAGTCTCTACGGGAACATCGAACCCGTGGCCAAAGAAAAAATCATCGCCGTTGAAGATACCGAAACCATTGAGGCTGCCGGTACAACGTTTACCTTTTACCACATGGCGGGTCATGCCCGGCACCACATCTGTATCCACGAGGCGGCCACCAATACCGTATTTACCGGCGATACCTTCGGCGTAGCCTACCCCGACCTGCAGCTTGGCAACCGCCGGTTTATCTACCCCGCCACCACCCCTTCCGATTTCGACATCCCCGAGGCTCGAAAAAGCATACAACGGCTGCTGGACCTGAGGGCCGACTCGGCATGGCTTACCCATTTCGGCAACTGGAGCGGCATGGAAGAAGGCGCCGAACAATTGCTTTTTGCCCTGGCCGAGATCGAAAAAATTCAAACCGATGCCGCCACCGACGCCATCGAGGGCCAGGCCCTTAACAATTTCTGCCACGAACGTTTAAAAAACTTTGTCATCGATGAGCTGGAAAAACGCGATCTATCCTTAACCCGGGAACAATGGAAGGTCTTTGACTACGACATCAAATTAAACTCCCTCGGTATCGCCTACGCCGCTGACAAGTCCCGCAAAAAGCTCGAAAGATAATCTCAACAAAAACTACCCGGGCTCTCGCTATTTGGCTAAAAATATGGCCCGGGTTTAAAAATAACTTGCCAATGATTGTCTGAAAAAAAACCAAGAATCGAGATATCCTATGTACTACACCTACGATCATAATCAACTTTTCTGGCGCGACAGCAACCTCGCGAAAATAACCCCTGAAATTGAAAAATACCTGGACGAAACCTTTCAATACAATGGTCCTTATTACCTTTACCATGAAAAAATCCTTCATCAAAGACTTGGCCTCTTTGCCGAAAATTTTCCGGATTCAAAACTCTATTATTCCGTTAAATCTCTTTCAAATACCCACCTGCTGAAGTTGATCCGTCAATACCGGGTTTTCGGTCTCGACGTGGTTTCCGGCGGCGAATTGCAACGGGGGCTCGATGCCGGTTTCGACGGCCAGGACATGGTCTATGCCGGGGTCGGTAAAAAAGAAGACGAAATTCGCCTCGGGTTAAAGGTCAACCTGAAAAGCTTCCATGTCGAATCCATTTCGGAGATCCGCCAGATCGAACGAGTCTCGGCCCAGGAAGGCCTTACCGGCCCGGTTACCCTGAGATTAAACCCCGACATCGCCGTCGACACCCACAAGTACATCATGACCGGCGTCGAAGATTCCAAATTTGGCATCAACGCCGGCGAACTTGTCGAGGCCCTGGCGATTTTGAAAAGTTCGCAAAACCTGAAGCTGGTTGGTTTGCAAATTCACCTCGGCTCGCAAATTCTCGATGTCCAGTCATACACCCGGGGGCTTGACTTTCTCGACCGTATCGCCGCCGACGTCGAGGCTTCGCTCGGGATCAAACTGGAATACGTTTCCCTCGGCGGGGGTTTTGGCATCGACTACGACAGCGTCTTTACTTCCGACCCGGCGGTTGAATTTCCCCTGGTTGAATTGTCCCGGCAAATCCATGAGAGAAAAAACCAGGGCCGCCGTATCGACCTTGAACCGGGCAGGTTTATTTCCGCCCACTCGGGATCGCTCCTGGCCCATGTCCTGTACCTGAAGCCCCGTACCGGCTATACCATCGCCATCACCGACACCGGGATGAACGAACTCATCAGACCGGCGTTATACGACGCAAAGCATCGAATCCTGACATTGAAAAACGATCCTGCCGAAACAGCAAGCTACGACGTCGTCGGCCCCATCTGCGAATCCAGCGACTTTTTTGCAAAAAAAATTCCATTAAACCGCTTACAGGAAGGCGACGCCCTGGTCATCGCCCATGCCGGCGCCTACGGTTCGGTGATGTCATCCAACTACAACACCCGGCCGCTGGTTCCCGAGCTTCTTTTAAACGGCGACACCTTCAGGTTGATTCGCAAACCCCAGCAGGTAAAAGACATCTACGCCCTGGAAACCGTCGGGTAAACGCCGCGCTAATCTTTCGATAGCGCCAGGTACTCCATGACCTTCCTGGCCACGGACTCGGGAATTCCAATCCCCTTGTCTTCAAGCCTGTTGATGTATTTTTTAAACGACGACCCGTGGGAAGACGACCTCGTAAATTCTATCAGGGCCTCGGTAAGTGAGCCCTCAATGGCCTTGAAAAGATGCTGCCTTGCCATCAGTTTTTTCTCCAGCGGGTGCAGAAATCTTCGGTTGACCCCGCGGCACAGGGTTCGGTAAAATACAAATCGTGCAATGATGTCGGTTTCGATATTCTCCTCCTGGATCGCCTGCTTGAGGGAGGCCAGGTTGATGTGGTCGACGATCTGGACCTTGTACTTTTCCCTGCTGATATTGTGAATCAGGGTATGTATGATCAGGGTCTCGTAAAATTTCAACCGGGGACAATTCTCGTGATTCATCTCGGCGCCCGGGGGCAGGCCGGGGCAGTCCAGGTACAGGACAAGGTCGACATCCGAAGACGTCTCGGCCATGCCGAAGTTTACCGAACCGAGAAAGTCAAACGCGATGACGTCGCCCGTCGACCGGATCATTCGGCCAACGGTCGCAATTTCCCGGATACGGTTTATACTCGCCCGGGTCTGGTGTTTCTTGAAATAATCCTTCAGGCCGAGAAATTTCTTGAAAACCTCGTTATCGGGAAACGGATTTCTCATTTTACGAAGCCTCCCAGTTTTTCAAACTCCCGTTGATCGTGTACATGGGTTTCAATCGCCAGACCCGGCGAGACGCTGAACTCGGCAATGTCGTAAAACTTTTTGTCGCTGAGACGGTGCAGTTTAACGGATCTTACCGATACCTTGTTGTTTCGGTTCTCGACTACGATACGCGAAAAATACCCCCCGCCTTCGTGACCGCCAATGCTTTCCACCTTTCCGAAATTTGAGGGGTTCAGGCACAGGGTCTTGTCAACCTTCATCAACCCGTAATCGGAATGAACATGCCCCGATAAAACCAGGGCCGGCTGGTGGGCGTCAATGTATTCCCGAATCCCCTGGGAGCCCACCCGCCCGTACGAAGAGAGCGCATCGAGCGCTCCATAGGGGGGGTTATGGAGCAGGACGATATCGGGGTTGGTCGCCTCAAAAAAATCCCTCGGCTCGCTGTGTACCCGCCCGTCCACAATATATTCATAAAATACAACCGAGACCATTTCGGGAATTCCCGAGGTCGCAATCGGGGCTCCCCCGTAACCGCAAAACCGGATCCCGTTGATCATCCGGCATTTCTTGTGAAGGTCAAAAAGATACAGCGCGGTAAATTGCAGGTCCATGTCGTAGTTTCCGGGCAGCACGATCAGCTCGGCCCGGGCATACTTGTCGACAAGGTCCTTGAGGAGTTGATACTTGGCCTTCATGTTTTCCGAGGCCTTTTGAAACAACACCTGGTAGTTGGCGGCCTTCTCCCGGAAACCGGCGGGGTAATTTTCCGGCATCCGTTCAATCGAAACGGCCAGTTCCGAGGGCGTCCCCTGGATGTCGTTTTGAATCAGGTAGGCAAAAAACTCCTCCTGGATAGAGACAAACTCATACAACAGCCGGTCGGTAAAAAACGCCTTGTAGATCAGGTCTCCCGAAATGACGTAGAGATCCGCGCGGGTATGCAACAGAACCTGCCGCAGGCCCTTGAGGTCGTCGTGAATATCTGTGAGGTAAACTATTTCCATGAAAGATATCTTTTCACATTTTTAATGTTTCAAAGAGCTTACCCGGTAATTGCGGTACATAACGTATGTCGTGGTAGTTTTGAAACTCCTGTTGTTCAAACGGCGCAACCCTGGCGGGTACGGGTTGAACTCTTACCAGCATCTTGAGCGGTTCCGGGACAAAGCACACGACAAACATGATCCCCGCCATGACAGCCTGCCGGATTCTCATCCTGTCGATGTGTATTCCGGCCTCGACCATGCGAATGTGGGGGTGGCGAAGACCCATGAAAAAAAGCATGAAAACCCAGAACAGCCACCCTCGAGAGACATTCAGCGCCAGGAAAATCAATACGCCAAAAAACACGTAGGCGATATACTTCTGCCGTTTGCCGAGAAAACAATACGCGATGTGACCGCCGTCTAACTGCCCGATCGGGAAAAGGTTAATGGCGGTTACAAACAACCCCACCCAGCCGGCAAAGGCCAGGGGATGCAGCAACACCGAATAGCCCTCCGGAACCGGGATCAAAATATCCGTCAAAATATCAAACAGCAGGGAACTTCCAAAGGCAAAGTCGGCGCCGCCAACAAGCAAACCCGGCGTAGCCATTGCCACGGGCACCTTCTCGGACAACATCAAACCGATGACGATTGCCGGGAGGCTGGTAAAAAAACTCATGGCCGGGCCCCAGTACGAAATGTCGAACAGGGCTCTTTTATCTGGCGGCAGCGTCTTCATTCGAATGAAGGCTCCCAGGGTGCCAAACGGCGATAAATACGGCATGGGCAAAAACATCGGCAACGTTGCCTCGACTCCATAAAACCGGGCATGAATAAAGTGCCCCAACTCGTGCGACATTAAAATCAAACAAAGAACGACACTATATACCAGGGATTCCCCGAACCTCGCCATGGGGCTGCTGCCGAGAGAAAACAAATAATAGGTCCATGTCATCGAGACAAACGTGGCCACAAACAACAACACGTGCTTGCGCCAGGTTCGCGGGGCAATGCCCCGGAAGCTCACAGACCATGATAAAACCATGTTCCAAAATTTATCAACTTGTCTCATGTTTTTCTCCCGGTTCGAGTCTGTTTCTTTGTTTTTTTAATTTTTTCTGTTTTCTTCGCCATTTCTTTCGCTGTCTTTTCTCCGCTTTTCAATACCTTTTTGCCTGAATTTTGTTCGACCTTTTTTTCAAGTAGGCGCGTATTGCTTTTGCTCGGGTAACTCGGCCTCAAGTGGTAGGTGCTCATCATGGTTTCTAAAAAACTCTCTTTAATTTTTTTTATGTCAAACAGGGTCAGGTTGCACTCGTCAAGTTGCCCCTCTTCGGTTTTATTCTGCAAAATCGTCTCGATAAGACGCATACAATTTTCCCGGCTGGGATGCTCCAGGGAACGGGATGCAGCCTCCAGCGAGTCGGCAAGCATGACCACGGCGGTTTCTTTTGACTGGGGTTTGGGCCCCGGGTACTGGAACAGTTTTTTATCCGGCGCCTTTTCGCCCGACTTCCTGTAACCCTTCAAGGTCTCGTGGTAAAAGTACTGCATCAGTGTGGTCCCGTGGTGCTCCGGGATAAACGAAATCACCTTTTCCGGCAACCGGTGTTCCCGGGCCAGTTCGATACCGTCATTGACATGCCGGATGATGATCCGGGCATACTCCTGGGGCTCATAGCCGGTATCGTTTTTCTTGAAGTCGTTGACGTTTTTGTTTTCGGCGTAAATTCCGGCATTGAGGGACTTGCCGATGTCATGGTACAGGCAGCCCACCCTCGTTAAAAGGGTATCGCCGTTAATCATCGCCACGGCCTTTTCGGCCATCGTCGCCATCAACAGGGAATGGGAATAACTGGAGGGGGCCTCGGTGGAAAGCGTTTTCAACAGGGGGGTGTTGATATCGGAAAGCTCCATCAACCGAAACCTCGTCGGAATGTTAAAGATCCCCTCGTAAATCGGCAGAATTCCAATGGCCAGCACGATGCTTAAAAAGGCGTTTAAAAAAGCAAAGGCGATGGAATACTGAAGGCTTTCGCCCAGCCGGTTCATGCTCAGGTTGATCCCGAGAACCGTAAGGGCCAGGATCAGCCCCGAAAGCAGGGCCGCGTTAAAAAAATCGGACCTCCGGTTCATCCGCAAGGTGGCAAAAATGCCAATTAAAACCGAAACAATGGAAATGATCAACGACGCCGTTTCATATTCCGAAACATAGAAGACAAAAATCGACAGGTAGATACCCAGGGCAAAGGTAATTCCCGAGCCCAGCAAGATACAGGAAATCACCGACATGTAAATCATCGGGATAAAGAGAGAAAAATACACGCTGTTGTTTTGCACGTCCGTAATTCGCGAGAGAAAAAACGAGATGATGATGATTTCATAGAGCAGCGACAACAGGATAATATACGAAGCCATGGATCTCAGGGTAACGTCCGAAAACTGGTATATGTACAGGGCTATGGCCAGGGCAAGTATGGCCTGAATTAAAAATATGCCAAAAATATTCTTGATGCTTGTCGTGTTCTTATGCTCGTTGATCAAATTTATCTGCATCAACTTCTCGGCGTCTATCGGGTCGCCGGGCCTGACGATCGTGAGCCCCTTCTTCAGGGTCGCCAGAACCGGTTTGACCTTGTTGCCGGCATCTTCTTTTCTCTTGTTGGTCTCGTAGCTGTTGAAACTTGTATACGGATTCTGGTAATATAACTGGAGTATGCGGATGATGGCGATCTTGCGAACGTTATAGTGAACCTTTCCCGCCAGGGATTTATCGGCCATGCTCGAAAGACGGACATAATTTTTATACAGGAAAAGGTTCTGGTGGTAGATCAGGCGATCCGAATTCCAGCTCAGCTCGGTTTCTTTGCCTCCCGACTTGGTGATGACCCGTATCCCCACCTTCTCCAGTTTTTCCTCCGACATCGGTTCGGCAATGGGTTGATCGAGAATTCCAAAGTTGTCAAAGATCAACGTCGCGTATTCGCTGATCCAGTGCAGCAGGACCTGGGGGCGGTTTCGGTACGACAGAAGTTCCAGGACATCCTCCTGGGTGATGGTCCTGGTATTGCCCAGCATGGGAAATTTTTCGAGGGCCTTTTCGTAGAGCTGGTCGTTTCCTTTTATCGACAGCAAATCGGAAAACTCGGCGGTCAGTGTCTCCACTACCCTCTTGTAGGTGTTATAATCGCGGGTAAAAAAATACGGCGAACGCTCGATCGCCTCTTCTCTTTTTTTCAGCGTCTCCTCTTTCAGTTCATAATTGATATCTTTCACCACCCGGATAAACTCCTCGGAGATATCTCCTTTTTTGTAGGTAATACCGGCTGAAAAATACGGAATCGATAAAAGATAGGTTGCAAACAGGACCGTTACGCAAAACGTAATGACAATAAACCTGCGCAAGGTTTTATTGGACCTCGGTTTTAATAAGTTCCGTTCGATTTTCTTTTGCAGATCTTTCCAGAGGCGGGTTAACATCGTTTTGTTTCCTGGTTACCTTCCGGAGGCCTTCAGGGTGTTTAAAAAGTCGCCCCAATAAACACCCTGTTGAACATCCCGGGAAAATTATTTTTTTTCGGCCCCCGCGATGACCCATGCGCCGGCGGCAATGCTGAGATCTTTTAAAAAGCTGATCATTGCGGACTGGTTACCGTTGACCGCTCCCGGCAGATGCAAGGTAAGGGCAAAAATAAATATCATCACGCCAAGCAAAAATGCGGCCAAAAAAACCATCCTGTTTGCAATGATCGCGATTGCCGCCGCGATCAAGCAAAGCCCCGTGATGTATACCCAGAATACCCCCCCGGGCAGGGGAACCATGCCGGCCATACCCTTTGCATTCATAAAATGAGATGCGCCGAAAAAAATCATCGGCAAAGAAAATACAACCCGGGCAATTTTTCCTGTCAGTAAATTCATAGAATCTCCTTTAAAAATATTTTACAAGGACATCGTTCATCGGGAACAAGGTCAGGGCTCTGTGATGTCTTGAATGTGAGCCTGTGCGATAACTGTTTCTGAAAACACCGAAAACCCCAAAGTTCAATGCTTTACTCGAAAAGCAAGTTGGCGCACAGGCTCTTATTAAGGGAACTTTTCATATGCCTACATTATTGGAAAGTGTTTTTAATAAGCAAAACCGAATAAAACGAAGGTCCGTTGGGACCGTTCCGTAAAATTGCCCTGATCATTAACTACCAAAAATTTGCTCCACATAATTTACTATTGAAAAAATACATTCCGGTCGAAAATGATAACATGAAAACCAAGGGCGCCATCATCAAACACCTGCAGGAAAAACTGACCATATTGCACGAAAATCACCACGTGGTCGGTCTAAAAACCGGCACCGAAGTGGAAGACATGGGCTTCGAGGAGATCGAACTCATCAAGTCCGTTGCCGGCGACCTGCCCCTTACCGTTAAAATTGGCGGCCCCGAGGCCAGAAACGATATTCGCCAGTGCATCAAGATCGGGGTCAACGTGATTCTTGCCCCCATGGTCGAAACCGTCTACGCCCTGACCAACTTTGTAAAAACCGTCGAGAGCATCGCCGAAGAATCCACGGTTACCCTGCCCCTGCTTGCCGTCAATATTGAATCCAAGACCGCCGTGAGAAACCTCGACGAGATGCTTCACAGCAAGGCCGTCAGCCGCCTCTACCAGGCGACGATCGGCCGAAGCGATCTGTCTAAGAGCATGCACCTGTCTGTCGACGACGCCGAGGTGATCAACGCGGCACGCCAGGCTATTAAAAAACTCAACCGCCACGGTCTGGTTACCTCCCTCGGGGGGGGCATCACCATTGAAAACATCCGGGCCGTTTCACTGGAAATCCCGGTAAATAAAATCAACACCCGGCATGTGGTATTTGCCAACACCAAGGCCTTTCAGAAAAACCCCGCCCATCACCTTTTTCATGCCATGATGTTTGAAAAAAATCTCTACCAGGGTCTTGCCCAGGTTTTTCCCGAACGAACCGCCTTTTATCAAAAACGTGAAAACGTCATCAGTGTCCGCATGGGCAACATGATGCTCATAGAAAAATCCGCCGGCATTTAAATCTGATGTCCGGACTTTAGCCGGAACATCAGGAAATTATCGTTGACATTACAGATTTTTATTATACTTCAGGAAAATCTCAATCTCAAACGGAGTAAAAATAATGAAAATTAGAACATTAGCAATCCTGTCATTGGCCGCTTTCGGCGTAAGTTTCAACCTTTATGCAAATAAGGACCACCATGGAATGGATAAACACCATCCCCGCTTTGAAGCCCTCGATACCAACAAAGACGGAAAAGTTTCCAAAGAAGAATGGCTGGCCCATTTCGACGAAATGGATGCCAACAAAGACGGTTCTATTGACGAAGCCGAAATGAAAAAGCACCACGAAGCCATGAAAGAAAAAAAGCATGAGAAAATGCACGAAAAAATGGACAAGAAAAAATAATTCCCGACTTTCGCCACAGGGAGCGCCGACTTTGAGCCTGCGCCCCTGGGCTCTTCATAAAAAACATTTGACTTTTTATTTACCGAACCTACCTTGAATTTCCATGTACCGGAAATTCTTACCCTTGATTGCCATCTTCCTTACCCTTTCCGGCGGGTCCATTTTTGCCCAGGAAAAAAACATGACCGGTCAGTGGAAGTCCTTCGATGAAAGAACAGGCGAGGAAAGATTTGTCATTCTTATCGAGATCGACGAAAGCGGCAACCTGGGCGGTAAAATTACCGGTCTGTTTCAAAAACCCGGAGAAGATCAAAACCCGGTTTGTGAAAATTGCAAGGGTGAAAAAAAGAATACCCCTTTAAGCGGCCTGACGATCCTGTGGGGTTTTACGCCCGACCACATAAAGGATACCAGACATTGGAATTCCGGAAAATTACTCGACCCCAAAACCGGTATCGAATATGATTGCAACCTGGTTCTAAGCGAGACCGGCGACGAGATCGAAGTTCTGGGGTATCTCGGGTTTTCCCTGGCCGGAAGAAAGCAAAAATGGGTACGAATTTCAGAAAAATAAAAAACGGCAATGCCGGGGTACAAAACATCGTGTGTCACAGGAGTAATTTATGAGTACAGAAAAACGTTCGGCGGCAAGGTTTCCCATTTCACAGTTTGTGGATTTCTCGTATACGAGAGAAGCCTTCATTAAAGCCGTCGGCATCAACATCAGCGTCAGCGGTCTCCTTTGCGAGCTTGAAGGACCGGTCGACCCCTACAGTAAAATCTTTATCTTGCTGGATCTCAATGACAAGAAGGACCCTGTTGAACTGGAGGGAATCGTCGTTCGAACCGAGAAAAAAGGGAAAAAGTATTTAGCCGGCGTTGAATTCAGCAATCTTTTCGATGAAGACAAGGAACGCCTGAAAAAATTCATCAAAACGCTTTAACAAGGTATGACCAAAGTTTTATTTGTATGCCTCGGTAATATTTGCCGATCTCCGCTTGCCCAGGGTATTTTTGAAGAAAAAATAGCCGAATCGGGGATGACCGAAAACTTCTATGCCGACTCGGCAGGCACCAGCGCCTGGCACCGCGGCGAAAGACCCGACCCGGGATCGATATTTGTCGCCAGGGCAAATCAGATCAACATCGAAAACCAGCGCTCCCGGCCGGTGGTTCCCGGCGACCAGCACGAATTTGACTACTTCATCGCCATGGACGAACAAAACGTGCGCTCGCTGGTTTCGGAGTTTGGCATCCCCAAAGAAAAAATCTTTAAATTAAGACAGTTTGACCCGCACCCCGAAGACGGCAACGTACCGGACCCCTACGGAAACGGGCGGGACGGCTTTGCCCGCGTCTACCAGATCATCGACCGATCCATGTCGCCGTTGATCGAATTTCTACACCAGAAAGCTCCATAACTTTCGCCCAAACTTCAGATCAAAACGGTTGACATAACGTGAAGGCGGTACAAAAAGTCGTGCGTTATGAACAAGCCGGTCATTGACAAAGAATCCATCGTTTTACACATCAACAACAGCATCGACCGGATCCTTGGCGACGAATTGCCTGTTTTGACCAAAATGAGACGTTATACGATCGAAAGCGGCGGCAAACGCATTCGCTCGCTTGTCGGTTACTATATTGCCGAGATGTTCTCGGCCCGTGAACAGGGGCTTGAACAGGACATCTACAAGATTTGCGCCATCGTTGAAATCATCCATGCGGCCAGCCTGCTGCACGACGACGTCCTTGACGACGCCAATACCCGCAGGGGCAAACCCAGCGGCAAAAAGATCTTCGGTTCAAAAGAGGTCATCCTGGGGGGCGACTACATGTTTGCCACCGCCATCCGCTCGCTAAACGACTTTGAAAACCCGGCCCTGATGGACATCTTCACCAGGGTTATCCGCGATCTATCCATCGCCGAGTTGATGCAGCTTGAATTTGAGAGACGGCCTGAAATTACCTACGAAAACTACCTTCAAATCATCTACGGTAAAACGGGCTCGCTGTTTCAAACCGCCTGCGAGGGAGTCGCCATCCATGTAAAGCGCCCCGTCGGCGAAATAAACCTCATCGCCGAAACGGGTAAAAACCTGGGCATGCTGTTTCAAATGCGCGACGACTATCTCGACTACTTCAACAGCGCACTCTTGAACAAGCCCCCCTACCAGGACTTTGAAAACGGCCTTTTCACCTTCCCGATTTTACTGGTCCGGGATTCCATGAACGATGAAGCAAAAAAAGAATTACTCTCGTATTTTTCAATGACCGAGGCGCAAAGAAAACAACCTTCAACGATAGAGTCATTTCTAAAGTTTCTGGAACAACACCATACCAAATCCATTTGCCTGGAAAAACTAAAAACGATGGAAACCGACCTGCTTGAAAAAATCGCCAGCCTGCCAGATCACGAATATCGTCAAAAGATCGAACAACAAATCATCAAGCTGATGGAACTTGGTTGAAACTACCCTCGACGCAAGAATCCTGCGCAAGCGCCCCCGCCGGGGGCGCTTGCGCCTTCTAAATAAACCTAATCTTCGACGATCTCTTCGTGAAAACGAACCAGCCTCATATAGATGGCCGGATTTTTCTGAATAAAACCCGCCATGTCTTCATGATCAATCATATAGATCTCGGCCTCGCTGATTGCCCTTGCCGTAAAGGTCGACTTTACATTTTTCAGCAACCCGAAAATATCCCCGATGAAGTCGCCGGGCATAAACGTATACTTAACCTCGTCATTTTTTACCAGGTGCACTTCGCCGCTGATGAGAATGTACCCCATGTCCATCGGTTTGTTGACCTCGATCAGGTTTGTGCCTTCTTTGATCTTTGTCAGCTTCATCAAACTTTCAATCTGGGTTTTCTGGTGCGACGTCATGGCGCCAAAAATCGACGACTTCGAGAGAACGTCCCAGGAGTTCGATTTTCGGGCATTGATCAGCTTTCGTAGTTCTTTTTCAAGCTGCGAACCGGAAATCAAGTGTAAGAACGCGGCCCGCTCGATGATGAGAGCATAGACGTCGGTTTCGGCGATGATGTCGGCCGAACGGGTTTCCCCGGTGATGATCGACCCTTCGCCAAAGTACTCGTACTTTCCATAGGTCTTTTTAATGTTCGAGTCAATCCCCGCGACGGTTACGTTACCCGAAACGATGATGAAGAAGGTATCGCCGGGGGTATCTTTGCGAATGATGTAGTCGCCCCGTTTGTAGTTTGTCTCTTTGATCACCATCAGGATTTCCCTGGCCTTGGTGATGCTGAAATCCCGGAACAGGTCGACGTGGTTTAAGACATCGAGAATCTTGATCGCGTCGACATACTTCGAGGCGGTGATTTCCGGGTACAACGTATTTTCAATGCCGAATTTCGCCATATTTAAATGGGAAGTCTCGGGGAAATCCTTGCGGGCGATATGGTAGACCGTAATTTTTTTCTGAATCTCTTCGGGTAACGACGCCAGGTAGGCAATCGGGGTATGAAGCGGAGGTATGCCCGCCTCGTGGTAGATGATGTTGTAATGCCAGGGGAAGCTCTGCAAAAACTTGTGCCGACTCTCGGGAAACAACCCAAGGCCGTTCATCTTCTCCAGCGTCGCCGGGTCGTTGAGGTGATCCGAGGTATACAAAAAGGTCTGGTTCTGGTAGTGCATGCGAAAGCCGATTGTCGGAATCGAATGAAGGGTATAGTGGTACATGAATCTTGCGCCCTCGATGTATAAAGGGGTGTCGATCATGACCGGTCTGAAATTAAACAGGTTGTGAAGCTGCGACTCGGACATCTTGGTCAGGGCCGTATACTTTCGAATAAAGCTGTTCATAATCGTCTCGGTCGTGTGAATCGTCACGGGAAACTCTTCCAGAATCTTCTGAAAGGTGCCGGCGTCATGATCCGCATGGGTATGGGTTAAAATAATGTGGTCGATCAATTTTGGGTTCACATTGGAACTTCGAAGCCATTCGGTCGAATTCACCGGCGGGTCGATCATGATCCCGCGTCCGTTGACCCAGATGATGAACCCCGACGTATTGTCTTTCGGGTCAAACCCGTGACTTGGCCCCAGGCAGGTGATACCAAACTCGGGCGCCTCAAACGGCTCGGGCAATCTCGCGCCCACGTCGTGTTTAAACCGGTAGTCAATCGTCAGCGGAAACTCGGCGACCAGCTTGTCTTCGTCGTAGACCAAAAAGCCCTTCTTGTCGACGCGCTCGATGCTGACGTTATTGATTTGAATGCGGTTTTTCTTGAAGACGCCGAAATGAATCAGGTCGTCGAGCTTGCGATCGGCCCGGAAAAAGTCGATCTCGGCCTGGATATCCGGGAAGCCCTCGGACTTGTCGCCGTTGGGGTATTCCCCGGCCAGGTCAATTCGTTCCGGGCCAAACACCGACTCCCGCAACACGACCAGGAGCTGTTCGTATTGTTCCTGGGTACCCAGAATATAGGTCTTTTTCTGGCAAAGAAAGTGGTTGTAATAAATCGGAAACTCCAGTTCGGCAACGGCAATACCTTTCTCGATGCTGAACATCTGGTCGGGTAAAATAAATATCCGGGGAACCTTTTCCGGTAAAACCATCGTATCCTTGATGGTCTCCGGCGGGGCCCCAAACTGAATCAACCCGCTGGAGGTCGACACGACATAGCCGCCCCTGGGGAGCTCGTTTAATCCCGGTCCGATGCTGAATGTTCCGTTAGCGCTCATAATATTTTTATCCTTTTATAAATTCCAGTTTTCCGTTTTTCAGTGAACGATAATAACACGTATGCCTGTGTTTTCCCTGCTCGTTTTTCGTATGGCAGGCCCCGTCGCTTCGAAGTTCTACCAGGAACAACAGGGAGTTTTGCTCACAATTTACCCGAATATCGACGACATCCAGGTATTGCCCGGAGGTATCGCCCTTGATCCACAACTCGTTTCGCGAAGTGCTCCAGAAGGTGGCTATCCCGGTACGGATCGTCTGCTCCAGGGCCTGCTCATTTATATACGCAAGCAGCAAAACATCCATGGTTTTGCCGTCCTGGACAATTACGGGTATTATATTTTCGTACGCCGACACCGCCTTCTTGAGTTTGCCAAAGTCCAGCGTTAACTTTATATCTTCTTCTATGCTATTCACTTTACTCCAGGTTAAAAACGGTAAGCGACGCACAAACGCCCCGCTATTGCCGTGATACGCCACTTTCGCCGAAAAAACCGGGCTTTATACAAAATACATTGCAAATTAGACGAAATCATGAAGCACAATTTCAACAGCTTCCTCAAAACAATCGTCTTTTTTCAGGCAATATGCGCAATCATCAAATATTTTCCGGGGAAATTTCTCTTTTTTTACCGGGCGCCAGCCTATTTTGATAAAGAATTCCGGCGTCATGGTCAGGGCAAAAACCGTTATCGTTTGACCCCTGCATTCTTTTTTAAGGTCAAAGAGTAATTTTTCAATTAAAATTTTTCCGATCCCGGCTCTCTGGTAGCCCTTGAGGACGGACAACCCCCGGACCTCAAACAAATCCTGTTCGTATCTATACAGGTTGGCCACGCCCAGAATCTGGTCATTTTGATCATAGACCACCGTTCGGGGAAGATCCGACTCGACCTTCTTTCGGTCTTTCTTTAATAAAATACCCTCTTTGGCGAAGGGTTCCATCAGCTGGAGGATCTTGTCGATATCGTCCGGCCCGGCATATCTCAGGCGGCTTTCAAGGACGGTTTCGGCTGATGGGAGGGATGGTTCAGATGGGTTATTTTTTGTATAAGATGGCACTATTGGCAAATTCCGGGATACTTTTTACTCTGGATAGCATTTTTTCTGCCATCTTCTTTCCCTTCATCGGGCCGACATAGAGCTTGATACTTTTTCCGCGAATGGACGGTACGACTTCAAAGTTATAGTCCTTGGTGATCTTGTTGAGAACCCCGGCATAGTACAGGGCCCGGTCTTTGGAATTGTCGCCATATTTTCTGGCCAGAATAATGTACTCGTTTTCGGGGTCCATCAGGGTCTTTTTCATGGCCGAATGGGCGGTTTCCGAATCGATCCCGGCGACTTCGCTCCTGGGGGCCGATTCCGTTTGCCGGGAGGTCTTTACGGCGCGATCAGGGTTGACGTCGGCGGAATTTACGACATTTGCCGAATCGGTTTCCTGCTCGCCTTCTACCGATGCCGTTTGAACGAGCTTTTTACTTTGAAAACTGATTCCCGTCATCAGGCCCGCAAAAAATAAAATCAACCCGGCAACCAGGGCGACAGAAATCTTACGATAGGCTTGATTTAAAAGAACATTCCCCGTTTTCTGGACAATAGCCTGTTTATTATTACGTCTATAATATTTTCCAAAATCGTAATCGTTCATTGCTATAGTTTCGATTGAAAAACGCTCCCACATGAGGAAAAAAAAACTTCCTTAAACGGGTTTTTTCATGGAAAATTTGAGCCTGTGCGACAACTGTATTCTGAAAACGACCTCAACCCCAAAGTTCCATGCTTTTCTCGAAAAGCCAGTTGGCGCACAGGCCCATTCCCCGGTCGGCGCTTCACAGCGACAGGAACCCGCCAGGTCAGCAGCCAGGTATTTTAAAAATAACACTTGTCGCACTATAAGACAATGAAGTTATACAACATAACAATTTCAAAAAAACAACGGGAAAAACCATGGCAAAAAATTACAATTCAGATCAGGCAAAAATCTACATCATATGTTCAGATCTTTGCAGCGAACAATTCGAGAAAGGTTTGAAAGATAAAAACTACGACGGCGACATCACGGTATTGCCCAGTTATAAAAAATTACCCAGAGGATACATCCAGGTTGCCGCGTTAAAAAGCCCCGATCTGGATTTTTCTTTAACATCGCCCATTGCCAATATTGTCCTGGGCAAACCTGGCAAAATCGACCTGTCCCTTTTCAAGGATCTTCCGAAGACCAAAACTCCCGAGCACCTCGAAACGTTGACACGGAAAATCACCCAGAATATCAAGGGAATCAACTTCAAAGACGTCTACCAGGGTTTTGTTCTACAGGGAACAAAAGTTCTCAACGGTCATGTCGTTTCGCTGCGGGGTACAAAAACACTCCAGGAGTGGATCATGAATGCGCTGGCGATTCAAATCCCCATTTTACCTTTTTGGTCACAAGAACTTTCTAAAAACACAAAATTGCAGGCAAAACTGAGCTCGGCAAAGGTACACCTGGGGTTTTTAATACAATACGCATTGATGGCAAAGCAGGTATTCGACGGCGTAGAGAAAGCCAAAAACAATAGCGGCAAGGGGCTTCCCTTGAATGTTACCGGCTACAGCCGGGGCGGGGGGTTGGCGGTACTGGTGTCGCTGGCAACGTTTATCACAAACGCGTTACCGGTACAGATGTTGACCTTCGCGGGCCCCAGGGTCGGCGATCCGAATTTTAAATGGATATTTGACCTGCTGATAAACAAGGCCATCCGGGTCGTGAATATGGCCGACATCGTGCCGGTCTTGCCGCCCGAATCCATCGAAATCGCGGGGCAGACTTTTGAATACGCCCATGTCGGCAAAGAGGCCTCGTTTTTATGGCAAACGGGAGACCTTATCAATAACCATCTCGAATACGACAATGCGGTAAAACTAAACGTACCGACAATCACCCCGCCGATGCCGAATAAACCGGTCACCGGCCGACCGTGACAGGTTCGGCCAAATCAAAATGATGAATTTTTAATAATGAATCATTTAAAATAAGGGAACCTCTAATAACCTGAAAAATTGTTGTTTTTTGGGCAAGTGGGCTTTGCCCACACTGCCCCAAAAATGTTCAAATCTATGGTTTTTAGAGATTTCCATAATTTAAAAAATCGAGAGCTGGTCCTGTGGGCCGTCTTTTGAGGATTTCCCGGGGGATTTTTCGGCAGCCTTGCCCGGCGCCCGGGGGGCCGGCTTTGAGGCGGTTTTGGGCGCCGCCGGGGCCGATTTTGGTTCGACAAAGACGGGCTCCTGCGACCAGATGCCGTCTTCTTCGAGCTCCTTGAGAAGCTGCCCGGCGCGTTCAATGATCGAGGCGGGTATGCCTGCCAGTTGGGCGACATAGATTCCGTAGGATTTATCGGCCGTGCCCTCAATGATTTTTCGCAAAAAAACCACCCGGTTGTTTTCTTCGAGAACCTGTACGGTGAGCCCGACGATGCCACGGTCGGCCTCGATCAGGTTGCTCAACTCGCCGTAGTGGGTTGCAAACAACGTCTTGGGGCGCCCGCGATCCGGGTCGTTTAAAAACTCGACCATGGCGCGGGCGATACTGATGCCGTCGAAGGTCGACGTGCCTCGCCCGATTTCATCCAGTAAAATCAACGACCTGGCGGTGAAATTCTGGAAGATCCTGGCGCATTCGGCCATCTCGACATAAAACGTACTTTCGCCCCTGGCCAGCCGGTCGAAGGCGCCGATGCGGGTAAATATTCTGTCGGCCAAAACGACACGGGCCGAATCGGCCGGCACAAACGACCCCGCCTGGGCCAGAATCTGGATCAACCCAACCTGGCGAATGTAGGTCGACTTGCCCGCCATGTTTGGCCCGGTTAATATCGCCAGGTGACGGTTACCCGAATTTAAATGAATGTCGTTAGGTACAAAGACCTCGTCTTTAAACAAATGTTCGACAACGGGGTGGCGCGAGTTGACTACCTTGAGATCGCCCTCCTGGCATACCTCGGGGCATACATAGGAGCGTTCAAAGGCCGTACGGGCAAAACTAAAGATCACGTCGCACAACGCGACAGCCTCGGCCCAGTACCTCAGGAGTTCGATTTCGGCCAGGGTTTTGGCGACGAGATCCTCGAAGACAGCCCTCTGAACGTCGATGATCCGCTCGCGGGCCCCGAGAATCCGGTCTTCGAGGGTTTTCAATTCTTCACAGGTATACCGCTCGGCATTTACCAGGGTCTGGCGGCGCGAATATTCGGGCGGCGCCTTGTCTGCCTGCCCTTTAGAAATCTCTATGTAGTAGCCGATCACCTTGTTGTAGCGAACCTTCAGGGTGTTGATGTCGAGCCTCTGCTTTTCGCGCTGTTCGAAGTTGATGATGATGTTGCCCGCGTCGCCCCCGAGGTTTAACAGCTCGTCGAGTTCGGCGTTTCGGCCGGGCAGAATAAACCGTCTCTCGTCCAGCAGGGGCGGGAGGTTTTCCATGTATAGCGTTTCGTTTAACAACGTGTAAAGTTGGGTCGGAAACTGCGGGCCCACCCAGTACTTTTGGAATATTCCGGGTAGATCGCTTTGAAGTTTAAATTCGTCCAGGGTATGCCGAATCGCCTCAAGGGTTGTCAGAACGTTACCCAGATGCCTCACCTGGGGGTGGTTCTGCAACAGGGCGATGATGCGTTCGATATCATAGACATGCCGCAGACGCTGCTTGACCCGCTCGACAAAGTCCCTTTTTTTCATCGCAAAATGTACCGCTTCCTGCCTCAGGCGAATTTCGTCAATGTCGGTCGAGGGCTTCATCAGCATCTGGATCAGGAGCCTTCGCCCCGCCGAAGTAATTGTTTTGTCGACGACGGCCAAAAGCGAGGTATCTTTGTCGCCCGACTGGCTGCTGACAATTTCCAGCGTCTTTAAAGCTGTCTCGTCCAGGTGCATGATCTTTCGCAGGTATTCTTTTCGGGGCTTTTTCCAGGTCGTGTGAAGGCGCGGCACGACCTCGTGAATGTAAAACAAGAGAAGAGACAAAACATCCGATTCCGGTTCGCCCAGTTCCAGTACCTGCGAGTTTTCTACCGCAAAGGACTGCCTCAACATCTCTTCTTTTTTTGACGCCGGGGGCATACGCCGAAAATACAACGGGAGCCCCTCTTTCTTGACCGAGTTTCGCCAGTCGTCGCCCATGACGACCTCCCGGATGCCGCGGGTGGCCAGGAGGGCAAAGCGAACCGGCCCGGGTTCTTTCTCAAGCCAGATGTCGCCGGTCGAGATGTCGGCAGAGGCGTATAACGTCATGCCCTCGCTTTCGATAAAAACGGCGGCGGCAATCAACCGGCTGTCGCCCTGGTTGAGCATGTTTTCTTCAAAGATCGTACCCGGGGTCAATACCCGTACGACCTCCCGGCGCACGATCGCGCCCTGGGCCTCTTCGGGGGTTTCCATCTGCTCGCAGATGGCGATGTTTCGCCCGTCGTCTAAAATCGGGTGTATGTAGTTGGCCACGGCATGGTAGGGCACCCCGCACATCGGAACCCCGTCGCCGCGTTTGGTCAGGGCGATGCCGAGAACCTTCGAGGCGTAGACGGCGTCGTCGTGAAACATCTCGTAAAAATCCCCCATCCGAAAAAACAGCACCTCGTCTTTGTACTTTTCCTTGACGCCGAGAAACTGCCGCATCATGGGCGTTAGCCGCTCCGGTGTTAGAGGCTCCCGCAAAGGCCCGGGGGATTCTTCGGACATGTCCTTCGATGGCGTCGAACCCGGGAGAACCTGGTCATCGCCCTGGGTGTCATCAACCGGGCTGTTTTTATCGTCACTCATATGAAACCCTCGCCGGTCAACCGGTCGGCGCCAATGGCCCGCGCGCCGCGAATGGTACGAATAAACCCCGCCATTTTTTCTACATCTTTTTTACCCGGCGCGCTCTCGATACCGCTGGAAACGTCAAAGCCGGGCGCTTGCGCTACCTGAAGGGCCTCAGAAATGTTACCAGGATTTAACCCGCCGGCCAGAAAGTACTTACGCTTTAAATCTTTAACGATATTCCAGTCAAAGGTTTTGCCGGTGCCGCCATACAAGGCTTCCCCGGTCGTCGAAACGACGCCGCCGGTGTCGAGGATGATCCACGGATGTTTTTCAAGCTTAACCAGATCGCCCAACGGGCCTGCGCCTGAACCCCCGGCTTTTTTTTCGAACGCCGAAACGGAGAGCACGGGAAGAATTTTTTCGGCGGGGTAATTTTCGCACAGCCAGGCATACAACCGGCTTTCGCAGGGGGCCTGCACAAAGACCATGCTGCCATGGAGATTCCCGACAAGGTCGCGGGCGTAATCGGCATCGTTGTCGGCAAAGACCAGGACCACGGGTTTAAAATTTATCTCGTCGATGATTTGCCGAGCCTGGGCCGGATCACAAAACCGGGGGCTTTTGGGGTGCATCACCAGCCCCAGCAGGTCGGCGCCCAGGGCTTGCGCCGCCCGGGCGTCTTCAACCGAGGTCAGCCCGCAGATTTTAATATAACGATATACAGATGACATGAAGGACGGGGGAATTAACCGCGAAGACGGCAGGGGCGCAAAGTAAAAAAAGAAAAAAACGCCGGGTATTTAAAAAGACGCAAATGCAGGAATTGTATTTTATCGAAATGTATTTTTTTATACCAGAATATCGAAACTTTTAACAATTTTGACGGGGGAAGTCTCCCCCGCGCTCCATAATTGCCGGAACTTTTAAACGGACTAACGTCCGGGGGAAACTTACGGGGCAATTATTCCGCTGCCCCCTCCAAAGATTCGAGTCGACGATTTTTTCGCAACATTGGTTAAAGGTCGTATAACCTCGGATTGGAACTGCCAACCCGGTATTCTGCCACATAGGCGCGATAAAAACCCCGGTTCCCCTGGTACATGGCAAACCAGGGAGTCGTATGAAATGGAAAAGCGGCATTTACCTCAGAGGTAATCACGGTATCGCTATCCCTGGCAACAACAGCCGCCACATGAAAATTGGTCAACCCCTTCATCACCGTCTGGGTATTATCCCACGGAGCGCTCACGGACTCTGCAATCGCGTTGGTGCCGCCTGTACTGGTTGGCGATATAAAGTAGGCTTGCCCGGGGCTCAGGGTGTCAACGCGGCGAAAACCAATAACGCTCCTTGTGGCAGGGGGAGGATACGGGTAGGGTTTGGGCATGCGCCCGGCAAGGCTTATCAAACTAGATGCATATACCCCACAGTCATTACCACTTAACGTGCCGCGCCAGGCTCTCTTGTAACAACAATAAGGCGAGATCGACTGGGAAAATCCGACGGCAGGCACCAGGTTGGCGGCGGCGTTATGCCCGTAAAGCCAGGATGCGTCGCTTCTTCGAAACGCATAACGCGCCCGGGATGAGACCTTCATGCCTGCGGTACGAAAGGGGCTGCAAAATGAATACGGGGAAAAAGTACGTACCTGGGCCCGGCGGTTTGGGCCAAGCGCCCCCGGGTCAAACCTCCGGGTTTCTCCATGAGCAAGGATTAAAATCTTTCCGCCGGGGATTCCCGGCGTACAATTGGTTGGTCTCATCAACCTTCTTTTCAGCGCGTCTGCCCGCTGGCATGACAGGTTGCGGTTATAACGAGCCTCGCCCTCTATACTGGCGAATCCGTCAATGCGGATAATGTCGTGACCGCCCCGATGATGCCAGGTTTTGACCAACCTGGAAATGCTCGCCCCGATTCCGGGAGACAAGGCATGGCTGTTGACACTGAACCGGGCGTCAAGGGCGACAAACCCGATAAGGGGAATAAATACCGGATCAAGGCAGGCCGCTCGTTGCAATCGCACTGACCCCTGCCGCCCTTTTTGTTGCACAACATGGGTCAGCTCATGGGCCATGAGCCTTTTGCCTTCCGTAGAATCGGACGAATACTGGCCGGCGCCAAAAAAAATATCACGGCCAACGGTAAAGGCCCGGGCATTTACAGAACGCGAAAGTTGAGCGGCCTTTGAATCGGTGTGGATTTTTACCCCGGAAAAGGCGGTCCCGAAACGGGGTTCATAGTACGAACGCTCGGCGGTCGAAAGGGGCCGACCGCCGCCCCGGGCTGAATTTATGGATGATTCAATGGATGTAGAGGCTGTCGTTGAAACCAAACCCTTTTTTTGTAAGAAATATTTCCCCTGGGCCTCTTCTTTCTCGCAAGTTGCACATTTACGTTGTAAAAACTTCCCCTGCGCCTCGTCCTCTTCTGATCGCCGTTGGATGATCTTACCTTGGGCCTCATCTTCTTCCGGAGATTTTTTTTGAAGTTTTTCTTCTTCCGGCACAGGCGCCTGGCGCTGCAAAAACTTGCCCTGAGCCCTGTCGAAGGGCTTGCCCTGAGCTCTGTCGAAGGGCTTACCTTGGGCCTCATCTTCTTCGGGAGATTTCTTTTGAAGTTTCTCTTCTTCCGGTTCAGGCGCCGCCTGGCGCTGCAAAGGCGTGATAGAATTGGCCAGGGGGGTTCGCGAAATTTGCGCAACCTGGCCGCCAGACTCAGTACCCGTCAAAGCCTCGGAGCCGGTCTGCTGATCACCCGCCCTGAGCCCGCTCGAAGGGCTTGCCCTGAGCCCGGTTGAAGGGCCCATCGAAACAACCTTGTCGGCGACGGTGTCGGCTTCCTGCTCATACTTGTCGTTTGCCGGGCCGATATTCAACTTTGCCTGAAAATAACCGGATTGCAAAAGACGCCCAACGGCATGGTTGCCGATCGTGCGCTGTAGTTGCATAATATAATCATGGGCGGGGTTTGCCCCAAAAGAGGAACGGGCGGGCAAAGTGTTGGTGGACGTTTTCGATGATCGGCTTCTTTTACCGCCGCTTTTTTGTGCGCGGGTTTGAAGTGACATATCTACACTATATACAGTGGACAATGGTTGCGACAAGTATTTTTTTAGTATTGATTTACCCGGAATCCATTAAATAGGGCCGATACGTGATTACCCTTCGCTTACATCGGCTTCGATCAATTCAAATTGTTCGAGGGCCGCCTTGAGATCATCAACGATAGATTGCGCGATGATCCCGGGCTCGGGCAGGTTTTCAGATTCTTCGAGCGATTCATCTTTCAGCCAGAAAATATCGAGACTGGCCTTGTCGCGCGCCATCAGCTCTTCAAAGCTGTAGGAGCGCCATCTGCCTTCGGGGTTTGTTTTTTCGTCGTACAAAGGCTTTCGTGTGTGCCGGTCTTTGGCGTGAAAACATTCGACAAATTCGTTGAGGTCGTCGCGTTTTAAAATACTCGTTTTTAAAGTAAAATGTTTATTGGTTCGTAAATCGTAGATCCAGAGTTTGTTTGTCTGGGCCTTTTCAGAGCCGGCTCTTTTGTCAAAAAAAATCACGTTGGCTTTAACGCCCTGGGCATAGAAAAGACCCGTGGGCAAACGCAAGAGCGTATGCACGTCGCAGGTATTTAACAAACGCCTGCGGATGGTCTCGCCTGCCCCGCCCTCAAACAAAACGTTATGCGATATACTCTTCGGTAAATTTAAAGTTATTATAGGGCGAGCCAAACTGCTGAAACTCCTTGAGGGTCTGGTCGGCGAGATTACCGCGATCGACAAGAAACAAAATTCGTTTTGCGCCGGCAAATTTTAACAGCCGGTAAATGATGTTGATGGCGGTGAAGGTTTTTCCGCTCCCGGTTGCCATTTGAATCAGGGTGCGCGGCCGGTTTTGTTTCAATGAAATTTCAAGTTTCTCAATGGCTTCTATTTGCGCCTTCCAGAGATTTTCTTTCACAAGTGGCGGCATGTGCTGCATTCGGTCAAGAAAGGTCTTGCCGCGCTCGAGGTAGGTAATGGTCGGTTCGGCCACTTTAAATTCACCCGGAAGTTCACCCAAAGGTTTGGCAAATGGTTTGGCCGATTTTGTATTATCAATCCATTCGAGTAAGGTTTCCGGGCGATGAAATGAAAATACCGGACGGGAACGGGGCTCGGGGTCATAGCCGTTGGTAAACCTGGTTTCAATGCCGGTAGACTGGTATAAAAACGGCAACGGTCTGCAATGTGCGGGCAATGTTGCCGGCAACCCTTCGGAATATTTTTTTGCCTGAATTTCAACTCCAGATAAAGTCTCGCCGGCTTTTTTTGCCTCAACAATACCTGCCGCCCTGCCGTTTAAATACAACAGGTAGTCGACGCGGCCATGCCCTTTTTCAAGCATGGCGTCAATTTGATTGCGGGCAATTTGTTCGGGATTCTGGTTGGCGTTCTTTTTCTTTTGACTAAAACTTAAATTTCTTTATCGTCCTTTCCATAATGAAACAATGTACCGGAGCTGTTAAAGGTTTTCCATTGGCCGACAACGGGAGGAGATTTGTATTCAATATCGGCAAGGTATTTTAACGAACTGTCTTCGAGTTTAAAAGTTATTTTTGATTTTGCGGCGCCGGGAACGCTGCCCCCCATAACCGCCGAGGGATTCTGGGAATCAACGCTGGTCGACGCAATGGATTTGCCAAGGATCACCAGGGACAAATCTACTTTGGCGTCTTTAACCACGTAAACGATTTTAGCTATTAAGGGTATCAGTACAAATTCTTTTTCATGGCTGATTTGTTGGGCCAGTTGACTGGTTATTTTTTTTGCCTTGTCTTTAATTGAAGATTTTTGATCTTGTGGTATGTCTTCTGCTTTCTTTGATTCGACATTCGCAAAATCGACATTTGCATCGTTTACTTCTGGTGTTGGGGAGGAGTGTTCTTCTTTGGACATAATTTAAAATACCTTTTTCTCATCAAGAGACATGTTGAAATTTAACCAATAGTGGTTGCCTGTATCAATGTAGCCGATCAATTTATTGTAATCTTGATTCTTTGCAATAAAATCAATGTTTGCATAAAGGCGCATTGAATTGAACAACGCACCAATGGATGAAAAACCATTGATAGAACGTATTTTGGACACCCGGAATGGTTGAATTCTTTCCCTTGATTTTCTCTTGTAATTTCGTCTATTAAAGTTTTTGTACGACCGTATTCAATGATAGCCTGCATATATACCTTATAACTTATATTTATGATAACGTCAACGATAAATTGATATAAAAAATTGAATCAAAAATTACTCCGGTGTACCCTGCAAATTACTGGCGGTAATTTCGGCGCAGGAAAAGTTAAAAAGAGCATGGAAAAAGATTTCGCCACAAATATTCAAAATTATTCTCCGGAAACCCAGGCAAGATTTGCAGAAACTCTCGAACTGGAAATCATCTATCCTAACCCCCATGGATTTAACCAAAATGCTCAATGTTTTCCCCGGGACAAAGACACCGGACACTGAGCGAAGTCGAAGTGTCGAAGGGCTGATCATTGGCCGGGCTTTATGAGGCGAATCTTTGGTCGGCAGCGCGCTTAAGGTTACCGGCAACGCAACCGTTGGGGGTGATGAAGGCCAGGCAGGCTCTGCCTGCATGGCCGCAATCAGGGGGAAGGCTTTCCCCCTTTTTTTGCCTTTTTTGTTTTCACTTGAAATGAATTTGCGGCAGGCAATAGTAGCAACCGTCGTAGCCGTCTAAAATATACCCCGGGGCGTTTGCGCCGTCCATGGAGCCTTTTTGCGGGTAACGGTTTTTGAGGTCAATTTTAGAGGCAAAAACGCAGTTAACCCGGTGGAGTTCCAGCGTATGCCGGTTGGCCACGATGGGTATGCCCGAGAGGGTCTCGGCTTTTTTGAAAATCTCCCGGGTAAATTCCGGGACCGGGGGCGATGGTACCGGCCCGGCGGCGGAACTGATTTCGGGTTTGTCATCACCCGCAGAAGACGAAACAACCTCAAACGTAAGTTCGTAGGCCGCCCCGTCGCCGTCAAACGTTACGCGATAAGGCCCAAGGCCGGCAAGGTTTTCAAACGCAAAAGCGCTGCCGAGAAAATCGTCGCTGTCAAAAAAACCCATATCTTCGTCAAACAACGTGATTTGGGCCATCCCGAGAAATTCCACCGGGGCGACCTTCGACAAATCCCTCGACTCGCCGTTTTCCATCACCCCGCTCCAGACCCTCTGCCCGTTAATTGTAATATAGGGTTCGTCAGGGCCGATAACGTCTTCGGTCCGGTAACACCGTAAATTCAACAACTGAAGCTTTACCCTTTTCATAACAAACCGCCTGGTCCTCAACGAATTTTGATCTTGCCAAGTATACGATATACATTTTTTAAAACGTTTACCTATAGTTTGCCATGGCATGGATCATACATTTATCCGAAACGAATGAAAAATTCTATAAATAATTTACTGCACTGACCTGCAAAATTAAGCCTGCATTAAAGATTGGGTTAAATCCCTTAAAACATGCTTTACCTTAATGATAAAGATAATTGACATGTTGATTGGACGAACCTCGGAATTATCAAATTTAAACCTGAGTCGGTTTGCGGCATTTCCGCCGAGTCCTGCATCCCAGACAGCTTCCCATTTTCCGCCAAAAGCAGTCCCGGGACTGTCGCCTGTTTTGGGAATATATTCATACCCATGGTGATAAAGACCATAACTCCACCCTGCGACCCAAAACGACTTCCAATCCATCGCCTGTAAAACGCCTGATGTATTCCCGCCTCGTAGAAATCGGCCCTCATTATTTAAATTGGGTATTTGCTTGCCATTTAAAATACTTTCCGGATCAGAGAGAATCTGACCATTACATTCTACCCAGCCAGGAGGCAATTGAAAGGCACTATTAGTTCCCATCAAATCTCTATGCCAATTGATTATGGCCCCGATAGGCATTAGATCGACATATGACTTTCCATAAACCAGATTATCCAGCGCACCGGCGACGCCCGCCTTCCACTTTTTGGCGGCTTCGTCCCAGACAATCTGGGCTTCCGGCGATGTGCCGCCGCGGAACACTTCCAGACCGCCGTTTACTATGCTCGAAGATTTTTGGGCAGAGTATTTATTTACCGTAATAAAATTATCTGCAATCGACAATTCATTCGATTTAATAGAGGTACTCACACTATTAATCTCAATTGCATCCCTTACAACAAGACTGCCTGCTATTTCGGTATTCCCTTCCACCGAAAGAGGGCCCCTGAAATTTAAACCCGAATTCACCTCGCCCTTCAGCGCGCCGCTCACCGTCAAGTCGCCTCTGACATGAAGTTTTGTCGCCGGTGTGGTCAAGCCGATACCGACATTTCCATTTCTGTCGACAAAGACCGCCCCGGTCGGGGCGTAGGGGTCAGACTGCATCGCCTGCACCACGGGTACGTCGGCGATATTGCGAATCTTCATCATCCATACGACCGACATGTTCACCGGGCGGGTTTCGTCGCCGGTTCGAACGGCAGAAGCGTTGGGCGACGTCGAATTCACCGGGTCGCCGATTTGCGCAGGCGAACCCAACGTTTTGGCGGCCAGCGGGTCAGAGGCGACTTCGGGTGTGGCCAGGTTTCCGGCCGGGTTGATTGCAAAGCCCCGGGTTATTCCCGTGGTAGACTGGTCGACGCCCGGTATTGTATGGTAGTGGGCTTGACCGTCGTGAACATGACCGGCATCGGCATGGGCGTGGGCTTGCAACTGGTCGTCTTCTACGATGCCCGACTCTGCCCCGCCCCGCAAAAACAACGGCCTGCCGGTCGTCTTGCCGTTTAAATCCGGGGCCGTCGAACCGTGCAAAATCGACTCGGGGTCGTCGATCACCTGGCCGTCGCATGGCGCCCAACCGGGGGGGAAATCAATCGCCGGGTTTCTGGCGTTTACCAGGGTCTTGTGCCAGGCGATTACCGAACCTACCGGGAGATTCGACAAATAATTCCTGGCCTGTTTAAATACGACAGATTCGCTCATGTGAACTCCTTAATACTTGATGCAATAAAGTAAGGCGACATTTTGTGGCCGGGTTTCGCCGCCATGGCGGGGAATGCCCGCCCCCGTTCCACTGTTTGCCGGGTCGCCAAGAGTTGCAGCATTTGTCGTAAGTCGTGCATTACCCATTGTAATATTCGCACTTGCCGACTCAACACCAGCTAATTGGTGAAATGAATCAGGTCCAGCAACCCAGGTTCCATACCCTCCACTTGCATTATTCCGCCATGCCAATTCGGCAGCATGATCTGAATTGCGATAATGCCAATGCCCCGAATCGGTATGACCGTGCCCGTTATCCGTATGCGTATGCCCGGCATCCAGATGCTTGTGACTTTGCATTTGATCCGATTGAAAATTTCCCAGTGATCTACCCGGGTCGATTCCCCGGCCATGGTCCCAACCCCTTACAAAAACACCCCTGAGGTCAGGCAAATTAAAGGAAGTAGAGCCATCACCACCGCCATAACCCGTACCAATTTTTTTAAACAAAAGTGCATACGTGCTTCTACTTACAGCCTGACCATTACACTCAAGCCATCCATCCGGTGGTGTTGTCATGGCAAAGGAAGAAACGGAACCTGCAAAAAGAGTATCCACATAATCTTTCACCGCCTTCTCGGTCAGCACAATAGTATCATTTTTATCAGTAAAATTTGTCTGAGCGGCAATCGTGTTGACTTTTGAACCAAATTGCAGCTTCAAATCTCCGCCGACATCCAGCTTTGCCTGGGGCAAATTTGTCCCCACCCCGATATTACCGTTGGGCGAAATCAACAAGGAATCAGCGAGGTTAAGCCCCTGGTTCGGTGCTCCCTTTACCGTACCGCTAACGACCAAATCCCCCCCCACGTCAAGCCTGGCCTGGGGCTGCTGAACACCCACCCCGACGTCGCCGTTTCTACCGATGTAGATGGCGCCGGTTGGGCTGTGAACGTCGGCCTGAACCGCCTGGGTAATGGGTACGTCGGCGATTTGTTTAATCTTCATGATCCAGATCACCGACATGTTGGCCGGGCGGGTTTCGCCGCCGGTCCTGGCAGGTTGTGTGTTGGGCGTTGCCGAGTCTACCGGGTCGCCGATTTGCGCCGGGGAAGTTTGCAACCGGGCCGACGAGTTGGCGGTAGAAATCTCCGGCGTGACAAGGACCCCTGTCGGGTTCACGATAAAACCGCGGGTTTGGCCGGTGGTTGAATTGTCGACGGCGTCAAGCACATGGTAATGACCGGTGTCGACGTGGGTATGCCCCGCGTCCTGGTGGGCATGAGTTTGCATCATGTCGTCCTGGAGATTTCCCGAGACGGCGCCGCCTCTTAAAAAAAGAGATTTCCCGCCGCCCTGGCCGTTTAAATCTGGAACCCTTTCTCCGTTTAAAATCGATTCCGGGTCGTTGATCGTCTGACCGTCACATGGCACCCACCCCGGGGGGAAATCATTTACGGGCATCTTCGTGTCGACCAACGTCTTGTGCCATGCAATAATCGAGCCAAGCGGAAGCGTAGACAAATACGTACGATTTTGCTTAAATACAACAGACTCACTCATACAATCCTCTTTTTAAAATCTATCCTGCTTTTTCAAGTTAAAGGGGGGAAGCCTCCCCCTCGCGCCCGCATATGTGGGCTACCCCCTCGAAAAATTTCAAGAAGGGGGGTTTTCACAATACAAAACCTCGACCCCGTCACTTCACCAGCCAAAGTTCGACGGTTTCGGAAATATCGCGAATTTTAATCCAGTTGGCTCCCGTTGGCTGCCCCTTGCGAACCGGGATCTGGCCGAGTAAACCGACGACATTCCATTCGGGTCTTTTGTCGCGGGGAATATACTCCTTGTCCGGGTTATATTCTTTCGTAACCCTGGGCCGTTCTTTACGAATGAACTTTCCTGTACCGACCATAACCCGCTCGCCTTTTTCATCAATTTCGTCTTCTTCATCTTCGTAGTCTTCCATAACGGGTGTTTTATGCGTACCGATAATTTTTTTGCCGGTTTCGTCAAAAGTATGCTCTTCGTCAAAAACAGGCTCTTCGACTTCTTTTTGAACTTTCTTTTTTACTTCAACGATTGTTTTTTTACCTTTAACAGTTTTTTCCTGTTTTTCGACGACCACGGTTTCGATGAATTTTTTTACGCTTTTTTGACGCTGCCGAATCACCTTTTTCTTTTTCGGTTCCATGATTTCCTCGTCGAACTCTTCTTTTAGTACCTGTCCGAATTCGTCGCGTTCATGTTTACCAGGCCATTCGTCAAAATAGCCGCCAACGAGGGTAGGGTTGCCCGAAATCACCCCGATGGGCTTATCGCCCTTCTTAGCTGGGTGTATTTTCCCTTTTTTGTCAACGGCAACCGATGTACCGACAGGAATCTCCTTTTTTGTGGAAGCCTCCATGTACTCGGCATAGTCGACGCCGTTGAGTTTTACGGCGCCCCCCTGGAGATTGATGTTGCCGGCAAAATACCCCGCCCAGGCCGTTCGACCCACCGCAGCAGAAGCCTGCGCGTAAATGCCATAGGAAGTCGCCCCGTTGTTGGCATAAAAATACCCGCCATAAACCTCCGAAGTCGGGTTGCCATTTACGTCGTTGGCCCCGTTTGCGTTTGCATGCACGCCGTAATTGCCATATTGACTGTTATTGCCGTAAAACATACCGCCATAACTATAACCGGCATTCGTTGGCTGCCCAAGACCGGTCGTATATATGCCATAATTATATTGACCATAATAGGCCCCTGTATAACCCCCAAAATTACTGCCAATGTTGTTCTGACCACTGGCGTTTGTATACAAAGCGTAATTGCCGTACTGGTTGTTATACACATTAAAGTATCCGCCATAACCAAATCCCTGGTTTGTATTTACACCCGAGACATTTGCATAAACTCCAAAATTTGACTGACCGCTGCCAACATTAACTTGAAGCCCCATGGCTGACCCGGTATTCTGGTAACCTTGAGCGTTTGCGTATAGACCATAATTACCATGCTGACTATTATAGGCATTAAAATGACCGCCATAACTATTTCCCTGGTTTGTATTGCTACCGTAGGCTTGACTCATAATACCGTAGTTTTGTTGACCGCTCTGAGCGCTGACCTGAAGTCCGTATGTCGTCCCGGTATTCTGGTAACCCTGGGCATTGGCATACAAACCTGCATTGGTATACTGGCTGTTTGCGCCCAGAAAGTATCCACCGTAGCTGTTACCCTGGTTTGTATTTGTTCCCATACCCTGGCCCATGATACCAATATTTGTCTGGGCATTTTGTGAGAGAGTTAGTAGACCATGCGCCGTGCCGGTATTTTGGTATCCCTGGGCAATGGCATATAAAGCATAATTTCCATTTTGACTGTTCGAGGCGCGAAAGTATCCGCCGTAACTGACCCCCTGGTTTGTATTGACGCCCGTTACCTCGCTGTATACCCCGTAATTTGTCTGGGCATTTGAAACCAGGCTTCTTATGCCGTAATTTGTTCCGGTATTATTATAACCGACAGCCTGACCATACACGCCGGTGTTCAGGGAACCATAATTTGCAATACCCTGAACGGCGGTATTTTGACCGGCCCCGTTCACACCGATTGCATTTACAGTCAGGGCATTATTTATTCCATTTGAAGAAGGCATATTAACAGACGCAAATCCGGCGTTATACGCTATTCCACCGGCGACATCCGCCCACTGGCTTGCCTTTACGCCCGTAAGCTGCGAGCCGTCGCCGATAAAACTGGTCGCTTTAACCGTGCCGCCGACTTCAAGTTTTTGAGCGGGCGAGGCAATGCCAATGCCGACATTACCGTTATAGGCGATGCCAACATTGGGGACATCAAGCCATTGGCTTGCCTTTACTCCCGTTAGTTGCGACCCATCTCCGATAAATTGCGTTGCCCTCAGGGTACCATTGACATCAAGTTTGTGCGCAGGCTGCATGCCAATTCCGACATTGCCGTCTTGATCGATTCGCACCGACCCGGTTGGCGACAGGCGATCGATATTGAGAGCATCGAGCAATCGTTCAATCATGGTTTCGCCGGGGCGAAACGGCAGCACGAATCCGGTAGTCGCCGACTCGGCAAGATATATCGGGTTACTGATCATCGGCGGTTCCGTATCGACCAGCGCCCCCGGCGTGTCGGCGCTGACGTAGTAAAAATTACCCGCCAGGGGGGCCGTTCCTTTTGCCGGGTCGGCATGGGTTAACGTCAAAGCCGCGCCAAACTTTACAAAACCCGCCTGGGTCAATATAAAGTTATCCTCATCAGCATATGTCACCATAAACAAGCCCGTGCTTAAATCGCTGTTGGCCAGGGCTCTTTTGTAACCTTGCGTATCGGGATCGAGATAGATCGCCTCGCCTTCTTTAAAATCATTGGCCTGCACAATACGCACAGAAAGGGCGCTTGGCAGGTGTTGCACCGTGGCCACCTCCACCGCCCCAAAAGAACCCGTATCAGGGTCGAGATAGGATAGTTTCCAGATTTGATTGGTCTCATCCCAGATGATTTCGGCTTTGGGTTTTGTAGCGCCCCTGAAAACCTCAAGGGAAGCATTTCCCGTTCCCAATGCGTGATTAAACGAAATCGTTGAGTTGCCAATTTCCAGGCCGGACGGTTTTTCCGAGGTCAAAAACCCCTTCACCGTCAGATCGCCTTTAACCTGAAGAGCAGGACCCGGCAAGGTTACCCCCTGGGCTGAAGGCCCGACAATGGCTCCTACCCTTACCGTTAAATTGTTATTCACCGTCAGATCGCCGCTGATTCCCGCCGTACCTTGAACATAGAGCTCCGTTGGCGGCGACGTTGTTCCGATACCCACTTTACCATCGGGAGCGACGGTAAGGGATTTGACAAATTGATTCGTCGGGTTTCCGGCAATATCCAATACCCGCGCCCCGTTTGTCAAAAAGGTGTGGCCGTGCATTCCATCGGCCAAACCGTTTTTAGAAAGCGTATCCCAGGGGGCGCCGTAACCGACGTCCATGTCCTGGGTATCATGATTTGAAATTTTCCAGAGCTTCTGGCTGTCGTTCCAAAGCAGGGCCGGCCAGACAGTATAGTCGGCGGCGACAGAAGCGCCAAAACCATCTGGTTGAATTTCAAAACCGGAAAACGGACCACGCGACCGGAAGGATTTTGTCGAACCGTCAGGGCGATTGAACGTTACGACATTATCTTCATGCCAGGCATTACTGGCTTCGTCCTGAAATTTTCCTCCCTTGATCGTGGCGTCGCCAAAAATTTCAACGTCGCCCATCACGGTTAATTTGCCATATTGGGCAGTGGTACCGCCGACCTTATCGATCAATAAATTCCCGGTGATTCTGGCCTCGGTATGGCCGGAGCTGACTGTATCGTCGGGTCCCTGAATTTGAATTTGCTGGGTTTCGATCGTCAGGCTGCGTTTTGCGTTTACAGGATCTTTACGGCCCTCCATAAACGCCGACGGACCTTGTGAAGAAATCATATCGACTTTTTCAGGATGCAGTACCAGGCGATGCGTTTCGGCTTCGATAACGTCGATACCGCTGTAAACCCGGATGCTGCCGTCGATTTCTTTCGGAATGATGACGCCGCTGTATACGTCTACCCCCAGGGTAATTTTTGCCAGGACCACTCTTTCGGTTTTCGAGATTTGAGTCGTATCGGTACCGTCATTTTTCTCGGCATATATGCCGGGTTTTTCCACCTTGTGAATTTGTTTCAACCCTTTATAGTTTACCTGGGTATCCAGAATCTCTCCTGGCTGGGCAAAAATAAAAACAATGTCGCCATCCATAAAATCTTTCAGGTCAATTTCAACGGGATCGGTTAAAATCACCTCGCTGAAAACGTCCACCCCGCTCATAGACTCCGATACCAGGGCGGCCCCCGGAAGAATCCTGACCCTGGACAATATCCTTTCAACGCTCGCCGGGTCTGGAATGACTTTCACTTCGAGACCGCGCGCAATACCGTAACCATGGAAATTCCGGTTGTGCATTTGCCGCATGACGGTATGATAATCCTGCTCCAGTTGAAATTCGTCGGCCGTAAGCAGCAGTCCGTCGTAGTAATTTATTTTTCGAATTTTTTCATTTGGCTCGCTCATTTTATGTACCCCCCGTTAAATCGATTATACCCCTGTGGTCATATTCCGACCCTGTGTCGCCAATCATCACGCTTCGGAATTCACATCATTGACCCCGTTAATTTCCTCTTCGAGTACCTGTATGGCCCCGCTGATTCTCAAAAGCGTTTCCCGAAGGGCCTGGGCCTGGCCTTCAAGTTCACCGAGTCTTTTCTGGCCGCTCGTAAATTCATTCTTTAATTGATCCAGTCGTTTTTCAAGTTGTTGTTTCATATTTTTCCTTTAATATTTTTAAGTCACGTAATCGACAAATTCGGCAACCACTCCCGGCTCCTGTTTGTAATAGCAGACATAGGACTTTGTACCCTTCGATAAAGCTACAAAGGATTCGGCATTCCCGTTGTTTGGTAAAATTGCCTTCGTCGCGGGAAATTTCTCTTTTGAATTAAAATCATATACCACAATGCCCCGGTTGGTGCGTACAAAGGCCTTTCGGTATTGCGTATCATAGACCGGGTTCCAGGCATGACTGCGATGCAGCATAATTTCGTTCATGGAAAATACCGATTCCCAGGTGGTGACCGGTGCCGGGGGGTTTGCATAAACGATATTTCCATCCGTATTGATTTCTACCCGTAACACAAACGTACCGACGCCGTCTTTACCCCAGGCGCCATCGGTTGAATTTACCAGGGCCTTCAATGACAGGAACGTAAAACAGGAAAAACCCCTGTGACTGTTAAACGGATAGCGAAGGTTCACCAGCGCCTGGTCATTGACAATATCTACAAACTCAATATGACCTGTTTGAAGTAAAAAATGATGTATGGCCGGCTGGGCGTTTTTTACGTCGGTATACCAGCGCAAGCCTTCGCCAAAAACAGCAACTGAAATTAAAACCCCTTCGGGTCGGCGGGTTACAAAAATTACCCTGTTATCTTTTTCTAAGGCGCCTGTCGTTGTGATCCCCGAAGACGCCGTATAGACCTGGGTATTCGCCGTCATAAACGTGTCGTTAAGTACGTCGTTAGGCGTCAGGGTGTCTCTCGCCAAAGCGTCTAAATTACAAAGGCCCGGGCGGTAATCGGGATTGTTCGACATCATATAAACCCACGGTTGGGGGTTCAATGCGCCGGTCATCATGACGGGAACCACTCCCTGGGGTAATGCAATCATTTGCAGTGACACGCCCGCCGGGGGTTTTTGTAAATCGATCGGTATGCTCGTCACGCCCGGATTGGCCGCCAAAATCTCCGAGAGACCCTCGTACACAACTGTATAGACCTTGTAATATTCCGGGGAATTTTGCATCGAAGCCGGAATCTTCGTAAACCAGATTAACTTTGATTGACTGCCAAATGCCGCGACCACTTCTTCGCCGGTTATAACAAGTTCCATATCGTGACCCGCCCAGGTCGGCGGCGAAACGTAATCGGCATATGCCGCCGGTAATTTGTCTTTAAAAGAAAGTTGTTCCTCAACGCCCGCAAGAGAAAACCTCTGGAGTATTCCTGGCTGAGTTCTCAGCCAGAAATATTCCCCCGATGCGTCAGATTGATAAAAGATCTTACCCTGTCCGTTTCGAAATACGGGATAGTTATCGGTAAACCCGTTTGTGCCTAAGCGCCGGCATAATCCCTTCATATTCACGGAACCAATCATTGCGCCAAAATTAGCAAGAAGCGACATGTTGACGTCGAGGTCGGTCATGTTCTTGCAAAACAGTTCGCCGTTTGAAGTTCGCAAATGTTCATGGTATTTAACGAAAAAATATTCGATAAATTCATAAACCAGGGTCTGTATCTTTTTAAAATCAAAAACTCCCTTCTCGGCCCCAAGGGCGCCCATCAACGGGTTATAGATATAGGCCAGAAAGTAAAACCGTACCGCGGGGTGGTTTGAATACTGCGGCGTCTCAAAATCGGAAACCTTGCCGATCATTTCGCCGGATATACCTTTTGACAATAAAAAATCAGACAAAGTTTTCATAAACAGGTGCATGAGATCTTCCGTTTTGCGCATCACCTGCCACTGGTAGGCCCCCGCCCCTTCGGTCCTGAAAAACTGGCCGAGTTTAATATCCATCCCCTCGCCCAGGCTGCCGGCGGGAACAAAAGGCGTCGTTTCTGTCTCGGCAAACACGGTGACCACGGAAAATCCGGTAAGCGCCAGGTTAATCAAGTCGTTTATGATCGGCATATTTCCCACAACGTCTGCCCTGGTCAATGCCTGGATCATTTCAAGCCTTGTAATTTTGTCTCCGTCATAAATTCCTTTTACGATGTCGGTAAGTCTGGCCGACATGCCCAATACATTCAACCGGTCAGAAACCGAAGATGTCATATCATAGGGAATAACGTCGGCCTTGAGTTTATTTAAAAGGGTTTGCACAATAAATTTTATATCGACCTTGCCGTCCCCGTCAAGATCCGGCCAGTTAGCGCCCCCCGACAGGGCCGTCTTCAATCGATTCAGCAGGCTACCGGGCTGGTTTGTATTCAAATCTCCGGTCTTGATTGAGTCGCTCGCCTGCGACACCCCGGAGGCCGGCCTTCGTAACGGATTAAACAGGGCGTCATCATAGGATATCGCACCTACCGCCGTCATGGTCAACTCCACGCTTGCCAGAATTAAATTCTCGCCCGAGTTCGACGGTTTTTCGGCGCTTACAAAAAAACCGGGCTGCTCGTATGTATAGATATTTTTTGTCGCGTTGGTATTCAGGACACCGGCGTTGGACGTCAGGTCACCTGCTGCCGGGGTATCCTGCTCTTCGTGGTAGGCGGCGTACACATAAACGACATAGGTATCCGCGACCGGCCTGTACCTGTCAAGATTGATCGTTCGCGGCTCGGTTAAAACTATTTCCCTGGAAACCTCAAGGTTGCCGTTGATCACCGCCGACGAATCCCGAAAAAGCGCCATTCCTGGAGTAACGGTTACGGAATAGGTATTTTTTAAAGGGTCCACAGTCCGGATTACGTCAAGCCCCGCGACGATACCCCATCCGTGCATATAGAAATTATGAAGTCTTCGGTGTAAAGTGTGGTAGTCCTGCTCTGCGGCCAGTTCTTTTTCGCCCAGCGCCATTCCGGCCTGGTAAAACAGCCTCTTGATGTCTTTAATCATTTTACGCTCCTTTTAATTTCCCTTTTTATATGACCTGCCATAAACCGCCGACAAAGGTATTGTAGCCTACGAATAAAATATTTCTTGAACTATCGCCGCCAAGAATCGCATCCGTAACTTCAAACACAAGGGCATAATGCGTATGCGCCGGTTTTTGTTCGTTCAACAGTTGTATAATATCCGACTTTATTTTATCGATCAATTCGATATTGGAATGACGAACCGTGATCTTTACTTTGAAAAAAAACGGCGACCGCTCATTGACGACAGTTGAACGCCCGACAATGAGGCCGTTATAAAAAGCGTCTACGACCATGGGTAATCCCTGATCGGCATTGGCCATTTCCAGTTCTTTGAGTTCGGGATTTTGATCCTTAATTATAAACGGGTACAGGTATTCGTCGATCTCGTAAGAAACATAATTTGCAATCGAAACCCGGGCTTTCCCCTGGTCCGGAGACAAATAAATATAGTACGAGGTATTGGTTATATAAAAATCCAGAAATTCCTTCAAACCGGTTTCGGTGCTTTTCTTCTGGTAAAGGTTGAATATATTCCCCAGGAGGCTTCGGTTATAACTGCTCCTCGAAACGCTCAACGGGGGGATTTGCCCCTTGTTGTCTTCCCGCTCCAGGATATCGAGCTCATGGTTGTAGTCTTCGCCGGTCTTGAGTTTGACCCCAAACCACGAGGCAATCCAGTCGAGAAACTGGGCGGGCGTATACCCGGGATCAAAATACTTGTGAAATGTCCCGATAATTTCTTCCTGTGGTACGGTATTTCGCACCACGGAACATACAAGATAATCGCCCAGAAGGGGCGCCAGTTCGTTAATATTGACCTGCAGGCGGGGTTGCCCGTCCTGGTCAAAAAACATATTCACGATAACCAGGAGCTTTTCAATATTGTCATTCTGGTTAAAATACCGGCGAATCAGGTCTCTTAAAGAAGTAATGTCGGAGTGTTCCCTGGTTACGAGTTTTTTTTCCAGTAAAATGATTAACTGGTCGTTTATGTATGTTGTAAAACCGTCATAGTTGTAAACTCCGCCCCAGATGACAAATTCCCTGTCTTCGCCATTGACGGTTGCCGCAGTTAACGGCGCATGCGACTGGGTTAAAAGCTCGTCAAATGCTTTCAGGAAATTATCAACAAAGCCGTTTTCGTCCTGAAACGTAACCGGCAGGTATTTCAGGTAACTTGAAATTTGTTTTTCCATTATATCAGGCATGGTTACACGTCCGTTATGGCAATTACGCCAATTTCAATTTCATGAATCCAGATCATTTCATAATAATGTATTTCAAGATACCGCTCCAGCGATACCCAGTTGTTTGCGGTTTTTTCCTGCGCCCGAAGGGAGGCAATATAATCAACCCCCGTTGTTTCTTCGATGACCTCGGCTGCCTCAGTCAGCTTAAACCCAATACCTGGCGCATAACCCTCTTTATCGGCGCCGCCACGGACCGGGTCATAAAAGGCATAGATGTTTTCACGGATCTTGTTTTTCAATACAAATACGTCGACGCCCTTCTCAGGCACGACCTTGACCTCGATTTTCACCTCTTTGACAACCGGGCTGTGCAGGTGAATTTTCGAGGTCAATATGCGGCTTTCAAGAAGGGCCTGCTTGAACCGGTGCAACAGACTCGGCAGGGGTATGAATCGCTTTACGGTATTTTCGGCGACGAGGTAATCGTCACAGGGGCTGCCCGAAACGCCGCCGCCGGAATTATCCGCCGTCATCAGGACCGTAACATGACCCGGCCGGGGGACGTATGCCACCGAGGGATCAAGATCAAACCGGGTAAAATCAATATTGTGGCAGCAATAGGCGCGAATCTCCAGGTCAATTTCACGGGCATAGTTGTTCACGATATCCAGGATGTCTTTTTCGGAAATTGCGCGTTTATATTCCAGTTTCTTAAGGGCCTTGACCAGGGCGGCTTCAATTTCTCCGTCAACAGGCGTCAGATGCGACGAATTTACGGCCACACCCAGCAAGTTCAAAAATTTTTCATACGTAGAGTTGGTAACCCGGTTTAACTGGTAGATGTCCATCTCGATAATGGCGGCGAACATTTCCAGGATCATAATTCCCGGGTCGCTGGGATTGCGATTTGTCCAGCCGTTTGAAATCCGGGGCAGGATTTCAAATACGCCGTTTAGCAGTTCGTCGTAATTTGTGTCATCAAGGTTTGGCAGTTGCAGTCCCATATTTGTCTCCCGGTTTACGTAACCTTTTTGACCTCGTGATTTTTCGAGCAAACGACATAATTGTCTTCGAGAAAAACCTCGGTCATATCATCGAGTGAAATGTCTTTTATAACACGTGAAAAGTCGGCACCGATAGATACCCGGTCGTTTTCCCTGTGTGTAAGGGTAAAGAATTTCGAAACCGTATATCCGCCCTGGATGGTTGAAAATTCTTTTGTCATCAACTGAAGGTCATCGGTATCAAACTTGACCGGGGTGGAGATTTCAAAAGAAGAAATTTCACCGGCATCCAGGGCGGTTAGCAGGTACGATTGAACCTTCCCGTCGATGGAGCGAACCTTTGTACCAACCGGGTAGGATTTTTTTATCAGGGTTTGCGCTACGGTAACCTGGCCGATATCGATGGATTCTATCAAGACAACCTCGACAGGTTCTGTCGCGCCCCCCTGGCCCGGCGGCATGGTGGAGCTTTCGGCGACAAGTTCCAGTCGATCGCCTTCTTTAAAACCCAGTATGACGAGTTGGCTGAGAATACTTCCCTTGCGTATAACCCCGCCGATATAATAATACTGGGTAAAATCGGCCTGGTCTGTCTTGTAAAAAACCCGGAAGGTTAACTCGACACTGGAGTGCTTTGGAAAATCCTGGGTAACGAATCTGTTGTTTACCGGCAATACCTGGAACTGCTGCATCGACACCCAGGCGTAGATATTTTTTATTTCGGCGACACCCGGAATTTTTTCCACAAGTTGAGAAACCTCCATCATGGAAATGTTTCTTCCGAACGGCCAGCCACGCCCCTTTGGCCCGCCCTTCAGGGGATGAAAAAAGTTATACAAACTTTCGACGACATTCTTTTCAATGGTTTTGGCCAGTTGAATGTCGGTATATCTTAAAATCTCCACCTTTACCGAAACGGATACATAATCGGGAGAAACCAGGTTTACCGTTTTGGGATTTGCGGCCGCAAGACAGGAGACAATTCTCGGTTCCAGGTATTTTTCAATTTCGTCAATGGTATCTTTATCGAGCGCGGGTTTGTCAGAGTCGGTCTGGGGCAGGACAAGCAATGTAACGTAGCCGGGATGAAATGTGCCGCCAATGTCGGTCACCGACATGCATTTCACCCGGGCCACCCGCGAAGATGACAGTAAAACCATGGATTCAAGATCTTCCTGGGTAACGGCCCTTCCCCCGCTTTTTAATAACACCGGACCCCTGGCTTTCAAGGCCTCGGTATCTTCGCCTTCTTCGCCTCCGTAGGCGGGTATGAAGTTTACAATGGAATTCACATACGGAATTGCGGTACGAAGTTTTGTCACAGTACCGGCGGTTAAGTTCCCGAAGGCGCCGCCGCCGTATTTATAGATTTTGCAAATTATATTATCTTTTCCCTGGCCGGGCATTCTGCCGCGCCTGTTGTCGCCAAAGACAACGGTTCCCGAAATACGGTCGATGGTATAGTGGCGGTCATTTGCCGAGGAAAAATAAAAATGGTCAACGGGCATCCACAAAACCCACTTTTCTTCTTTGCCGGTAATGTTGTTTATCTTGTCAATAATGGCGTCTTCGCCATAGCGGTCCTTATATTCATACGCCATGGTTTGTTCAATGTGGTCTTCCCTGACATAAATCTTTTCGCCCTCCAGTACCGGGGCGTTTTTAAAAAGAATTTTCTGCGATGGTTGACCGTTACCCGAACCAAGAATTTCACCGGCAACCGTTTTGCACTGCCGCGCCCAGGCGACGTTGGTGTAAATTCCGTCGATACGATATTGTATCGAAAGCTCTTCCCTCTCCTGGCGCCCCCGAATCCAGTAGTAATTTTCCTTTTCAAATAAAGTCTGTTTTTGAATTTTCTCCGGGCCGTAAAATTGCAGCAGCTCCCTTTCGCATAAATGCGCCGTTTTGTCGGTAACCTGCAGGGGCTTCCAGGCGCCGTCCCAGTATTCCCATAGTACCTGGGGAGGTTGCTTTGCCTGCGAAAAAAGCTGGGTCATTTTGTCCTGCCTGAGGATCGAGAAAAAAATGGCGACAGGCAAAGACGAGAAGTCATGACTAAAAGCCAGGTAAAATGTTGGCGTCTCGTCATGGAGAAGCCAGAATGGTTTATACAATTGAGGGGTTTGCCCGTTGTTAAGTTCGGTCACATCGGTATAAAAAAAGTTATTACAAGTAATCGTTTTTTCGGGAAATTCCGAAACGCTTTCGAGTTCATAGGAAAGTTGAATATTTTCAAGGCAGGGCGCCTGCCAGGTAGCGGGGGTAAATATCCAGTTTATAATCGGCGCATCTTTTCCAACCGGTATGATTGTGGTATCCGGGGGGGGCAAAAAGCTGGTATCTTCTCCGTAATGACCCGACACAATCGTCGAGCGAATCCACAGATGTTCTTTTCCGTTTACTTTTACGGGTTTGATGTCGGTAAAGGAATGTTTGATAGTTTCAATTGTCTCAACGGTAACTTGCTCCTGGGCATCGACGCCGACAAAAACAAGATTTACCACGGGATCATTTGAAGAATTATTAAAAACCGTCCAGTTTGTGCCATTATAATATTCCCACTGCAGTTGCACATCGCCGGCGGCATAGGGTTCTACCTCTTCATTTCGCGTAAACTGAATCGTAATTTCTTTTCCATTTGCCTGCGAAAGGACCTCATCACAGGCAAAATAAAAAGAATCATTGAATCGTGGTCTTTGCCCGAAGGGAAAAAAATCTTTACTTAAATCAATCGCGGCGCTGTTATAAAAAGCTGCCCCAATATTACCGACAACATGGGTGACCGTCGAATTGTCTGCCTCTTTGAGAACCGCGGTCAACTTCACCGAAGCAAGGGCAATCTCGTCGTCCTTTGTCAGCGGCCGGTTATTTTCAAAGGCAATAAATACGCCCTTGGCTTCAAACGCCTGCGATTCATACTCCGTCTCTATGTCGGAGCCATATTCAAGACTCACCCCCTTTAGTTTTGTTTCCCCCGGAGTTTTCTCTAAAGTTAAAGATACTTTTTTCGGGGGAACCTCCATTGAATATTCCACCGAAGCGTTCCGGAACAAAACAAACGATTTCAGATCGGCATCAAAGTACAACCACCGTATTTGGGCCTTGTCGAAAACAGACGACTCGCCAAAATGAACCTCGACAATATCGCCCGGCTTTAATTCGGCCAAACCAGGGTGCGACAGGTAACACCGGTGATCCAGGGCTTTTTTGCCGTCAAACAACGCCTCAACTTTATAGTCCTTAACGTCAAAAAGGGCATTTCGGTGTATCGCGTACGAATCTTCCGAAGGCTGAATACTGGCGGCAAAAACCGGCTTGGGCAGTATGGCCGTGATCTCTTCGGTGGTTTCAAAAATAACCGGCTGGGAAACTTTTGCCGGGTCGGCGGCAACCTGGGTACCCGCCGGAATCCGGGCCCAGCTTGAACTGCCCTCGGAAAGAAAAAATGCGACAGGCGTTCTGGAGGTTCGCGGGGGCATCAGGTTCAATCCGAGCATGTTTAAAAACGCCAGGTGATTTTTTTCGGGAGCGGCATTTAACCTTTCCTGCAATTTCTGAAACATCTGGGTAAAACCACCGACGATACCGTCTGCGAACTCATCATTTTCAAGTTCGGTTATGTCTTTCCATGCCTTTGTATACTGCACGATATACTTGCGCAGATTTTGCAGAATTTCCTTTCTGCTTCTATAATCTATATCAGGGTAACCCCGTTGCTTTGTCATTTGCTGCCCTCAAGATAAAAAGGAAACACGAGGTTTCGCCTTGAATTGGATGTACGAATAGTGTATTCGATACTGACATTCATCAGGTTTTGCTGTTTTGAGTCGGCATAGGCCTTTACGCTGTCGACCTTGATTCGCGGCTCGTAATCTTCCAGCGCCTCCCGTATATAATGCGACAGGCGGGTAGCGCTTGAGGCATTGTTGTTTCCAAAGACAATGCTCTGGATATCCGAACCAAACTCCGGGCGCATCAACCTTTCTCCCTTTCTCGTATTTAAAATAATCTGAATGGACTCCTCAACGAGTTGCTCGTCCGACGAACTTTTCAGTTTGCCGTTAACCACCTCCATGGGAAACGAAATTCCTGTGCCTAAAAAATCTATGCGCGCCATTTTAACCTCCGATAGTTACCGTACCGCTTGCAATGATCTGCCCGACCGGCATATCGGCTGGGTCGTTACAGGTTTCGACCATATCGCCGTTACGCGCCGCAGCCTTTCCGTTGATCTTTACGGTCTGGCTGCCGAGCTTGACGGTGCCCTTGTCGGCAGGGGGCTTTTGAAAGCTACCTCCCTGGGGAATATGGGCGGGACTGTTCGTCGCGGTCGAATCCTGCGTTGCGGCGGGTTTACCTTCGATATTGACATCGGAGCTTAACCCCCCGTCGAGTTTGCCGCTAAACGGGTGCGGCAACGGGGTGGGAACCATCGCTGGACCTGCCGGTATCAATACAATGTGCGTGTCTACCGCCTGAACCATGTCGCCTTCTTTTGCCGCCGGTTGTCCCATAATATCCCCTTGAATTATTGCCGCTAATTTAAATTAATGGCGCTTCCCTTTGCGTCGAGATTCCCCGAAGCTTCGAGCTTTAAATCCGCCCCGCTTTTAATTTCAATATTAGAGTCTGTTTCAATTTTTAATTCTTTTGCTTTGATTTCGAGTTTTTCTTTTACCGTCAACTTTGCCTCTTTTGCCTCAATGGAAATTTTACCGTCGGCTGTTACTATCTTGATCTCGTCTTTTGCCGTAATGGTGATGGTATTTTTTTCGGTATCAATAGAAATGGAGTTTTCACCGCTCTTGTCGATGATTTCGATTTTTTCTTTTCCGTCCTCGTCGTTTAAAGAAATCACATGACCGCTTCTTGACTTTATCATGCGAATGTTGTTTTTTCCGTCAGAGTTTTTTTCTGGCGGTTTGTCGACGCCGTTCCACAATGAACCAATCACAAAAGGGCGCGATATGTCGCCATACTCGAAGGCGAGTAAAACCTCGTCGTCGACTTCCGGCAGGTAAAATAATCCCCGGTCAGAACCGGCCATCGGGGAAGTCACCCTCGCCCATGCCGATTCTTCGTCAGAGCTGATGGAGGGAATTTTCACCTTCACGCGGCCAAGTTCGTCAGGGTCCTGGTTATTCGTGACCACGCCGACGACAGCCCCCATAATTAAAGAGGGTTTTGCTTCGACGGTTTGCAGGGCGTCCAAAAGGCTCATATGCCCGTCCTTTTTACTTTAAATATTGTTTTGTAGCCTGTCGAGGCGTTATAGACATGCCTGCTGAAATGAATATAATAAGCCCCGCTGAATTTTTTACCGAGTCCCTTTATTTCTACGGTTTTCCCCGCCCTGATTCTGGAATTACCGGCGCATTCCCCTTCGCCGGTGATGAAATTTTTAATATAAGTATTGTACCTGGCTTTCGCCACGACATCGCCGTCGGCGGCATCGAGAATAAAGTCGTTGACGACGGCCATATCGGACTTTTCCACCTGGGTTGAAACCTGGTATCCGTCTTTGCCCCCTTTCATGGTGGTATTGGCCGAACCGTCTTTTGCCGATGACGATATTTCTTCCTTTTTTTCGCTCGACCAGCCGCGAACCTCCACCTGGGAACCCTGGGTCAACAGAGAAAGTTTGGGTGAAAATCTGTCCAGGTCGACCCCGTATTCCAGCGAAAACTCCGGCTCCCTGTCTTCGGCAGATTTTCGATACAAAAGGTCGTCCCCATCAACCAGCATCTCAAACCCGATTCTCTTGCTACGCTCCTGCAAAAAAACAAAATTACTGACATTGTTTTGAAAAACATATGGGTATACGCTGTCAGTCGAATCAGCCTTGATGGAAAGACCAGACTCGGAACCGACTTGTTTGGCAATTTCACTATCTTTGACATCGAGAAAGGAACGGCGCTTGGCGCCAAAATTAAGACGATACATTTTATCATATCCGCGCAAAACGAGCTTCGGGTGTTCGCAAAACTCCGGCTCGATGGCGGTGAGCTCGCCCTTGAACAATTCTACCGATTCCTCCATTCCCATTTTAATTTCCACGGAATCTCCGGGGATAAATTCTTCAAGATCCACCCCTCTCCAGGATCCTTCCTCAAAGTTGTATAAATTCATTTTGATAGTAAACATGGATGGCTTGTTAATTTCATGCTCCACGACGAGAACTTCCAGGTTAGCCATGTATTCGTCTTTAAAATTTTTACCATTGTGTTTGATATCTACAGACGCAACCGTGAACAATTCGTTAGCCATGTTATTTTGCCACCTTATAATAATCCGGTATCATTACCATGGTTCCCACCTGGTCATTCTCCGGAAACTTTCTGGGATTTGGAATCAACGATGAATTTTCGTTTACGATTTCGCGCCACAGTCGCGGGTTTTGCAGGGTTTCGTGGGCGATCAAATCAAGCCGGTCATCCTGTTTGATCATTCGGACTTTACGGCATTTATCCTTTCCTTTTGCCTCAAGGGCTTCGTTGAATTTTTCATTCTGTACGATCGTTAAATTAACTTTGGCGCGGGCCGGTGTTCCGTCGGGGAAAAAAAGGGTAAACTTTTCGGTAAATGAAGTGATATATCCTTTAAAAAAAACGTCTTTCCATTCGAATTCACAAAGAGGCGGCTTGCCGGTTTCCTTTCCTGCCTGGGTAGGCATAATCAAATTCCGAATGGGTTTTGTAAGGTCCCGAACATCGGCGTTTCCGCCTGCCGGTGCGCCGCCGGAAGCGCCAACCGAAAGCCCAAATGGCAAATTTATGGAACTGCCTTGAGAAACATAGGTATCAAACAAGAGTTCGACCTGGAGATCGTTCCTGTTTACCTTGTTAAATGTTTTTATATTTTTACTGGCATCGCCCGCGGCGCCGGTGGTACCGCCGGCGATGGTAGAAGTCAAACCGTCTGATAATGTTTCGGGATTATAGGCGGCCTCTATTGTGATATTTCCTTCCGCCCTTATGGTAAATTTTTTCGCCATCTGCTTTCCCCTTAAAATAATCCCCGTCGTTCTTTTTCAATTTCAAGGCGTTTTTCAAGATCACGATAAACGTAATCGGCAATTTTAGGCAGCTGTCGCTCGATAATTTCCTGTTCACGCCTTAGCCGCTCTGTTTTTTCAATATATTCCGATTTGTAGGTTTGCGTTGTTTCGATTTTTGTTATATCTGACTTCGTTTGGTTTTGAGGATTTTCAGGAGCGACACTTGCAGCCGGACGATTAATCATGGCGGCAGGCCGGCGATTGCTCAACTGCGGTACAGCTCTTCTGACATTTCCCCTCGAAGACGTCCCCCCGATATCGCGAAAAAGCATGGAATCCATTTTTGCGGGAGCAAACCGCAAAGAGGGTGCTTTTTCAAAATCGACATCAAACAGGTTTTGACTTGTATCGTTTTCCATCTGCGCCCCGGCAGAGGCTACCCGGGCGCCGCTCTCATGGTGTTGAATTCTCTGCGACCGGCTAAACGACCTCAGGTTCCGTTCTTCCAGTTTTTGAATTTGTTTGGTATTCCGGGTGATCCTGGTATGCAAGGTTGCATATCTTTGGGCGACTGGCGACAAGGCGCTTAATCGTTTTGAAATGCCGGAAACGCCTTGCGGAATTTGCCCCGAAATTTTTAGTATAAAATCATAACCATACCAGATTTTTTGTTTGGTATATTTTTTCCTGGTAAGGTTTTCATACTCCCGGTTTTCGTCAGCGAGAGTAATGTCGTTATTTCGATGCCGGGCAAACCTGGAATTTTGAACCATCATCCGGGGACCTGAGTCTGCCGCCGAACCTGCTTCTGAACCTGCTTCTGAAAAAGAAGCATAACCGGCATTGGAAGCCCGTTCGGTATTCCTGTCGAGAATCACCCGGGTTTGCGAATATAAAGAACTCCGGGTTGATGAAACAGTGCCGCCTGTTTCCATTTTGGAAACTTTTAGTGAGGTGGTTGAACTTGAATTTTGGCCCGGCGCCTTTCTACTTAGCGTATTGATTTTCAAAGGAAAAAATAACCATTGGCCTATGGTATTTTCCGGGATATTCCGGTTATAGGTATCTGGAAAAGTATCGTACAAATTTAACGTGGCCGCCGAAAAAATATTATCGGTGCCCTGGGCCAGGAATGCAGACTGACCTGCCGCTTTAACATATGCCCGTGATAGTCCTTTAAGAACATGAGGCAACGCCCGGCTTTGTTTTTGAACGCCTGAAGGTTCCGGAATGATTATCGATTGAATATCGACGGGACCTTTTCCATAACTTCCTTTGCCGGTTTCGGCGCCTGCCAGAATATTTTCCGAAACTGGCCGGTACCCGAAATTCAAAAAACGATCAAGTAGATTCTGTGTTGAATGCTTTTGTGCATCCAATACCCAATGAAGATAGCGTTGCGCATACCTTGCCGTTTCGGTATTCTTTTGGAAAATACGTGATTGCAATGTTTTCAGCGACTGCATCAACAAAGCAACAGTCGTTGTTTCTTTTTTTGAAGCCCTGGTAGCCTTCTCGATGGAACCCGCAAGATCCAATCTCTGAATTGCAAACTCAAATAATTTTGCATAACTTTCGGCTTTTCTTTGAGTTTCCCGAATTTCGGGGATAAACATATTCCCGGTTTTCTTATTTAAATTATTAAACTGAACAAGGTGAGATTTAAAAAATTGAAATAATTTACGATTGTACCGGCTAGAGCCAGTCAGATTTGATTCATTTGAAATCGTAAAAAAAAGACGTGTTATGTTCGAAACCGCCAATTGTTTTTTTTCATATATATTCGTTATAAACCATGAACGATTAACTGCCAGGCGAATATAGTTATTGAGCCATTTATTTATTATTATCCTGGAATTTTTCCTTTTCCCTGCATTGTTTTTTATTTGAACATAGCGAAATATAACGGGAGCCAGGCTGACTGTTGAATACAAATATTTATTTGCAATTTTTGCCGCAAAATTATAATTCCTGTCGGCAGGCAAAGTTCTAGTTTGTACGCAGTTTCTGTTTTTCTTCACAAAAATCTCCTGGTGGTTGAACAAACCTTCTTAGAAAAGATTTTTAACAACCCCGGCGGCCTGTGCAATTTTTGACGCAACCGATTTTTCAAGCCGCTCGCAGGCCAGCGTCAAACTCTGGATGGCAACGGTGGTTTTAGCGGCGTCAAGACTCGGTCCCGACCATTTTTTGGGAAACGCATTGTAGAAGTTCCACCAGACTGCGGGCAACCCCTGGTGATCCAGCAGGTATATCGAACCGTCTTTTTTCTTAACCTTACCCTTTAACAGGGTGTCTTCCGCCCATTCCCAGAGAAGATCAATGTCACCGATCCCTTTCTTTAAAACGAGATCGGACTGCTTAACCCTGCCCGGCAAGAGATGAACAAAATTATTCACCCCGCCTTCTTTTACTTCTTCAACCGACTCCATGGAAATATCCATGCCGCTGACCTCGGTAAAACCGGCCACAATGATACCGTCAATCTGAACGAGAAAGTTATACGTCATATATGGGTCCATCCTGACGCCCAGATTCCCGTTAACCATTCCCATAAGCGAGTTTACGCCAAACGCCATAATTTCCACCTTATAATTTACCAAAATATATTTTTTCGACTTCGACAGGCAGGGAACATGAGTGTCTACATATCCAATATACTTTTCTCCCTGTTGTCATCGCCGATCTTCCTGTTAATCTTACTGATCTCATCGCACCATTTTCTTCTTTCAAAATGATCCATGTTCATAATGGTCTGGTAGTCCCAGTGAAAGTAATAGGCAATGAAGGCCACCTCCTCGAACATCTGGTCCGAGGGGTAGCTCTTTACTCCGTCTGCATGTTGACTTCGAAACGGTGTTTGCACTTTGGACACTCCGTTGTTACGGCGTCGGAACCGCTTTCGTTGATACGATTGTAAAGGTCCTGCAAAAAGACAAAGTCTGCCGAGAATAAATCTTCTACAACCTTTGTCGTGACGGTTACGCTGCCGAGTTTCGTTACAACCCTCGAAAGCAGGATAACCGTCATATAGGCAGGGTTTTGCTGCACACGCGGGTCTTTCATCGGCAATATTTCATCGGCAGCCGTGGCCAGACGCATGGTACCTTTTTTATGCAGGTCCCCATCGGCCCCGGAATACCCCATCGGAAGCGTAAAATCAAATTCAGTTTGCAACATACCCATACACGATTTCCTTTTTTATACAGTCCCTTTAAACCTTATCCTCAGGCAACGCGGGTTATCCCCTCGTTAACCAGTTCTACAGACTCGATCACCACCTCGTTATTCTTGGCGTTAAAATCCGAGGCGTCGTATTTCGTCGGCCAGGCTTCCTTGATGTTCCAGCGGGCCTTGTCGTTGCCGGCCTCGTCGATGAGAATCAGGGAAATATTCTTCCTCGCGCCCTGGGCACCCGTTTCTTCGACCTTTTTTTTCCAGTTATACAGGTCGAGCGAATCGGTTAAACCCTTCTTCAGGGTAATGTTACCCCACTTGGTTAAACCAGAAAGCTTTCGCTGGTAGGTCGGGTCGACGCCCTCGCGGTAATCAACGGTCTCTGTAGTCGAATCGGGTATGGTAGCTTCGGAAAAAGCCGCCGTGGTTATTCCGTCTACCTCTACCCGAAATCTAAAGTTGCGATATGGATCAATTCTATCGGCCATTTTTATCTCCTTTTTTTAAGTCGTTATTTCAATTACGCCGTTAGCGTTTTCTGGCTGATTCGGATAATTACGAATTCTGCCGGTTTCACGGGAGCGACCCCGATTTCAATGATCAACTGCCCCGCATCGCGAACCTCCGGCGGGTTGTTGTCTGCATCGACCTTGACATAGAAGGCTTCATCGGCTGTCGTACCAAACAAGGCCCCGCTTTGCCATACCCTGGTTAAAAAGGCAGTCAGGTTTCGCTTAACGCTTCCCCACAGTATTGGCGAATTGGGTTCGAAAACAACCCACTGGGTTCCTTCATCAATGGATTCTTCCAGGAACAGGAAAAGCCTTCTGACGTTTATGTACTTCCATTCGGCGTCAGTGGTAAGCGTCCGGGCGCCCCAGACGCAAATTCCCTGGCCCGGAAAATTACGAATCACGTTAATTCCTGGCTCGTTTAAAACATCATGTTCGCCTTTGCCGATATTTTTCGCCAGGCCCACAGGCGTGCGCAGGTAGCCGTCAATGGTACCGGCAGGGGCCTTGTGAACGCCGCGCTTGATGTCGGTTCGGGCATAGACCCCGGCAATGGCCCCGCAGGGAGGCGTATATTTTTTGCCGCCCGGAACCAGGGGATCAAATACCTGAATCCAGGGGTAGTAAATTGCCCCGAAAGAGGAATTGAAATTTGTCAACTTGAAACTTTGAATCGCCATGGTATCAAGAAGCTCATTGGGTGCGTCCGCGATAAAAAAGACATCGCCGCGGTTTTCGCAATAACTTAATCCTGCTTTTACCAGGGCGATGGTATCTTCGGTATTGGCGCTGATACCGTGCATATCGGGAATACATAGATTGTTAATTTCATCGATTTCGTCAAAGGCATGCAGACCCGTTTTTGCAAGCGCCGAACCGCTGAAATCCCCAGAGGTGATGGTTAATGCGTTCGAGGCATTTTTTATACCGTCATTACCGCCGCTCAATGGATTAACCCTGACCTCGATGTAGTTTGATTTTGAATTGACTTTACTTTCGACAGTCAACAGGGTCAATTTTGAGTAGGAATCCAACACTTTTGGCGTTGCAGACCCATCTTTAATTGTAATGTCAAATTCACCGGCGGCGTTTGGCACCGAAATGGAGACATCTGCTGCGGCGGCCAACTCCTTTAGCGCCAGGGAGTTGTCAGCGCCGACACCAGATGTAAAGGTAACCTTGCCGCCTTTCGGCAAGGCCGTATTCGCCGGTTTGGCCGCCGTGGTATCGGCTATATCAAGCGATATATACGCCGATGAATTATTTACAGAATCTTCCGCAATGACCATCGACAGGTTGTCGAATTGCTCTACGGCCTTTCCATTATTCATTACCACCAGTTTAAACCCGCCGGGTAATACGGTTGAATCCGTTACAATAACCGACAAATTGTCACCCCACGTTCCGGGCGATGACGCGTTTACGGTTACGCCTGCCAAATCCAGGCTGGATGCCTCACAAGTCGGGTCGCCGTTTGAATCGTAATGAACGGTACGCACGACAAAACAACTTGCCCCTCCCTCGTTGAAAAACTGGTATACCGAGTATGCCAGGTAGGCATTTGCGATAAACCCTCCGAAAACACGTTCAAATTGCGACCAACTGGTAATTAAAGTCGCCTTACCAACTGGGCCTTTTTCGGCAAGACCAAGAAAAGCGCCCATCGCTGTGCCGACCCCGGCTATCGGCTTTGAGCCCGAAGAAACTTCTTCTACGTAGACTCCCGGTGAAAGATACTGTGCCATTATGTGCTCCTTTTACTGCTTTTTAATTCGAATGTCTCAATGTTCCAGACGACCCTAGGTCGTTTATTTTACCGAAATGTAATTAGTTTTCGCCCGGTTCGGTACTCCAGGATTGTTTTATTAATAAAATTTTTTCAACCTCTACCAGCTTAATCCCCGGTTTCCATGTCGCCGTATGATTTTTTCATATCCTCATCTCCGGTTTCGGTTTCCCGTTTGTTCGCGGACGACTTTGTTTCGGAATTTTTTGCGGTCTTTTTTTCGCCCTCCGGCTTTGCCGATTTTCGCGCCGGACGACCTTTGATTGTGGCAATCTGCCGCGCCTTTTCCTTGTTTCGAACGTCGTCACAATCAAGCTCCTCGTCGTCGATTTCGAGCCGCTCTTTTGCCGGCAACCCGACAGATTTACCGTTTTTTAAACCTACTGCGATTCGCTGATTAAGTTTATTTATCAGTACTCCCATGCCTCCTCCTTTTTCTCGTGTTATTTACGTATGCTGAAATAAGCTATAATTTCGTTAATTTTAAAGTCTCCATTGTTATTTTCTGCCCGGGCAAGAGCGACAAGGTTTTTAAGGCGCTTTGGAAAAGCGAATGATTCAGCGTCAGGTCGATCGACTCCCCGCCGGCATCTATGACATCCTTAAAGTATAACATATAACGGCCTTTTTCATCAGTAAGGGCTTCCTCTGTACGCGCCAGGGCGCGAACCCTTACGCCCGCAATGGGGCGATTATTCAGGGCATCGACGACCGCTCCCCGGATAAAAGCCACTGCCCCGTAAACCTTGTAGTCGTAACCGGGTTTCATCCGAACCTGTAATTCCGACGAAGCCCCGGATGTAATTGTTACCTGCCTTTGTTCGGTTACGTAATTCGGACAACTCAATGTCACGGTATAATCCCCTTCCGCAAGATTGGAGAAATAAAAGATTCCGATTCTTGAAACCCGGATAAAATTTGCCCCGTGAGATATCCGGATTTTTACTTTTTTCAGATAATAATCTTTAAAAAGATAATCTTCGGGAGCCTTTAGGTCGTCTACAACATGCACCAGAAGAGACATTTTCTGGGGTCGTAATTTGAGTTCTGTCATTACCATTTATTTTGTCCCTTTTTTACCCCACGCTGCTCGTAGCCTTAAACGTACTGACGAGAGACGATTTCATTCTAACCGGGGTCAGCTGGTAGAACATGGAGAGCCGGTAGGATTTTTGTGGAAAAATACTCCAGAGTTTGTTTAAATCGTCCATGCTGAGATTTATGGGTTCTATACGCACGTGGGTATTTTCATTTTCAACCAAACCCGTGGTGAGACTTACCCCCTCAATCAACGGGTAATCGTGCAGCATTTGAATTACGCGCTCCAGTATGGCAAATTCACTGTCTTTGGTTTGCGCGTATGCCGTGATCATAAAATATAGATCCAGTAAAACGTCTTGCGCCCGCATCTCGACAGAGTTCGGATTTCGCGATAATATCGACGGCCCGGTATTCCGTAGAAACTGGTTTGGCGAAACGGAGTATAAAAATATTGAAACCGCATCGGGAGTCGTTAAGTCGACATCGGCAGGGCTCTCAAACTGAAACGAAAACGCCGGCACATCGACAAAACCGGGTTCTAAAACTTTTTTCAGCGCTTCTGCGGCGCCTTTAAAAACAGATGATGCAAGGGCCATTTACGTCACCCCCGTTTTTTTAACTTCCAGGAATTCCGAATAAGGAAGAAATTCTGAAACAATAAACGGCTTGCCGAGTTTCTGGTATTCCCGCCTGGCCGCCTTGATGATGTGTGTCATTTCAATGGGTTCAGACTGCGCCGAAGCCATGTAGGCAGCGGCCAACGCCATATTTTTAATACTTCCGCCGGTCATCTCCATTTTTTCAGACAAAAAGCCATAGTCAATTCCGGGATCAACAGGGGCGTTTTCAGGGAAGATTTTTTGCCATAGTATTTTTCGCAGCGACTTGTCGGGAAACGGAAATTCAACGATAAAATTTATGCGCCGTAAAAAGGCATTATCCATATTTTGCCTGAAGTTAGACGCCAGAATCGTTATGCCCTCGTATTCTTCCATTTTCTGAAGAAGGTAACTGGTTTCGATATTGGCATAACGGTCATGGGCGTCTTTAACCTCGCTTCGTTTACCAAAAAGAGCGTCGGCCTCGTCAAAAAAAAGAATCGCGTTTGAGATGGAAGCTTCGGTAAATATTTTTGCCAGGTTTTTTTCCGTTTCGCCAATATACTTGCTGACAATCGAAGAAAGGTCGATCTTGAACACATCGAGTTTCAATTCTTTGGCAATGATACTTGCCGCCATCGTTTTACCGGTTCCCGAGGGACCTGAAAACAAAACACACAAACCTTTGCCATAGGAGATTTTTCTGGAAAATCCCCACTGGTGGAGCACCTGGATACGATTCATGTATTGATTAACGATTTCCTTCAAATGCTCCACGCGATCCGGGGGCAGGACAATATCATCAAGCGTATAACCATATTGAAGCTTCACGCCCATCGAACTGAGATTTGTACTGCATTGCGACTGGCACCCCTGAATCAAATCAGCCATGGTTAACTCGACGCCGGTTTGACCATTTGATCGCCCGTTGCCCCCCACACTACCTCTCAAGAGAGAATTCTTTTTGGCGACAACTACCGCGTTTTCAATCTGTTCTTCGGTAAACAGGAAACGATCTACCATATGTTCAAGGCCGACGCCGTTTACCTTGAAAGACGCGCCAATGTAAGAATTCCAGATATCAACCCGCTCCCGCCTTTCCGGTATGCCAAAGTGAATTTCAAAAAACCTGCCGCTGCCGCCCAACTGCTTTTGTTGTTTGTCCCGCCCGATACAAATAAATAAAAGCCCCGGCAGCATTTCAAATTCATCAAGAAACATCTTGAGTTTTTCCGGAAGTTCTGCTTCAACCATATCTTCGAAATCGAGATAAACGGCAGAGTGAAACAACAGCGCCTCCCTTAACAAAGTTCGAGGCAGCAGAGTTCCGGGGAACAAACCCGTTTCAGAATTTGCGACCTCGGTTGCATTGATATACAACAGGGAACATCCCGATTTCCCGGCCATTAAGGCTGCGGTTTTTAACTTTGTACGGCGGGATTCCCCTGTACAAAGTATTCGCAGCGGATCGCCCTCGTTTAAATTTCCCTCTGTCAAAACGTTAACGCGCCGGGAAATATCGCCGGGAAGTTTTTCTGCGGCGAAGTCGTCGTTGCGAATAAAGTATACAGATCGCGGAAAAGGAGTATCGAGAATGTTGCCGCCGAGTAAAAAGTCCCCTATACGGCGATCAATGAAAAAGGTTCTCGATGCGGCTTTATAATTCTGGTCGCCCGAAAAATGTATCAAATTCCAGTAGGTTAAGGCGCCATAACCGGAAAAAAGAAAGTTCATATTGGCAATGTCCTGGTAATCATGGCAAAATAAATCATAGATCATCTGAACCGCAGGCAACCGGGAAGCCATTGAATCGTTAAAATAAGCGTAGATTCTTTCATATTTTGAGTCTATCACCGGAGCTAATGCGATTATTAATATTTGAATCTCATGATAGCCCAGGTTAAACAATTGTTGAAGAATATCAAAAGGCAGGTATACGCCTTTTTCACGGCTGACCCTGGATTTGTTTAAAATTTCTTTTTCTTTATTTTGAATTTCCAGGAGAAGGCTCTCAAAAATTTCATCGGGTTCTATACCACCATCTTTTTTCTTCAGGAGATTTTCGATTTGTGATGCGGACACAAATATATCGGCCGGAATATTATCACGGCTGAAAACTCCGCGCGAAATTTCTTTTTCAAAATGATATTTTAGGAGCAAATCGAGTTTTTCAAGTTCGGCAGACAGGTATTCAAGTGAATTTGCATAATAAACATCTTTTGCATCGATACTATTTTTTTTAACAGAATTACTCACAATCCCCCTTCGATTGTTTATAATGTCATAAATAAGAATGCTTCAAGTTTTTGTCTATATCTCATTAAACCTTCAATACCCATATATCCGTCAAGCGAAGTTTGTAAAGTATAATATATATTATTATGCAAAATTTGATTATTTATCCTGATTATAATAAATTACCAAAATCCATTTAATAGGAATATACGATTGTATATAAAAGAATATACCTGGAATCTTCTACAAATAATAAGCTGAACCTTTTCGATCGCATTGAACTTTCACGGTTTTACTAAAAAGCTGGTTGGCACACAGGCTTCAGTCCGGTTGCATTTGACGTCTTTTCCGGTAAACGCGCTTGACGTTGCCTGCCCTGTGTTTATTAGGGCATTTATGAAACTACCAAAAATAGGCGATACCGTAGATACCGATTGGGCCCTGAAATTATGCGAGCATTATAAACTAGACCACCTCGTTACCCGGATAAGGGAAAATCCGGGCGCCTACAAAAGCTGGAAGTTTGACGGCGTCTCCGGCGTTCCTGACAATCTTTTCGCCTTCCTCGCGGGAGTAGACTTGAAGATATTGGTTTATCAATGCGCCCTGCCACACGATCTTTGTTATGGCTATGGGGAATCGGGCAACGAGGCGGAGAAAATTAAAGCGGACAATGATTTTTATGATAACCTGGTCAGAAAAGCCAAAATAAACAAACGTCTTGCAAAATTAATGCGCTGGGCCGTTATTAACCTGGGGAAAGAAGAGTTTGGTTTTTCCTTCTCATGGGGGTTTGCCCGTAAGAAATAAAACGATTGACGCCGCTAATAAATCTACCTCATTGCGTGGATTCAATAAAAACGCCATATTGCACATGACGTAAAAAAGATTAGGGGAAAGTACAATGAGTATACAAAAGTCCATTTCAAAATTTCTGATTATAGCCGGAGTCGTTGCGGCGGTAATCACTCACAATACCTGGGCAAAAGAAGAACACGGTAAGGGTCATGGGGCCCATTGGAGCTACGACGGGGCAACCGGTCCGGAGCACTGGGGTGAGTTTTCAGAAACCTGCAAAATCGGCAAGAGCCAGTCGCCAATTGACTTCAAAGGTCCGTTTTCAGGCGAAACTTCTTCATTAAAAGTCAGTTATAAGAAAAGCGTCCTGAAGGTACTTAACAACGGACACACGATCCAGGTAAACTATGACGCCGGTAGCTACATTACCGTCGGTGATAAAAAATACGAACTTCTTCAGTTTCACTTTCACAGACCCAGCGAAGAAAAAATTAACGGCAAAAGCAAGGCCATGGTTGCCCACTTTGTTCACAAAAGCGCCGACGGCAAACTGGCCGTCATTGGCGTGCTGCTTGACAAAGGACAGGAAAACGCCTTGATTAAAACCATCTGGGCCAATTTTCCCAAAGAAGAAAATAAGGAACTCGTAAACAAGGGCGTCGAGATTGATGCGGCAAGCTTTCTACCAAAAGACCCTGGTTACTATCACTTTACCGGTTCATTAACTACCCCGCCATGCACCGAAGGCGTGGAATTTTTTATCCTGAAAAATATCCAGCAGGTTTCCGCAGGTCAGGTTGAGGCATTCCCGTTTAAACACAACGCGCGTCCAACCCAGCCGTTAAACGGAAGAACCGTTTTCGAATCCAAGTAGGATCGCAACAACCAGGGGGTAAACCCCCTGGTTGAGCAGAATCTTTCAACTTTACCCACCATTTAACCGACTTCGCCGGTTTTACCAATCAAAATTTCCGCATCGGGATCGTGCAGGGCAAAATTTCTTTTTACAGATTCCGGGCTGTGGTTGGCATAGCAATAAACGCAGCCATGCGGGCAGGTATTGTATGACCCGATATCGACGCTTTTGGAACAGCCGCATTCGGCTCTCTGGCCGGGATCTTTTTGGCGTTGTAAGATACGGTTAGACACGGCCCCGATAAAAGCCGCGTCGATGCAACGGGCGGGTTTTATTCCAAAGCGGTCCAACGGCCAGGGCTGGGCGCAAGATTCGATCTCAATACCGCATTGCCCGGCAATGCCGGACAATGCGGCGGCTATTTTAAAAATTTCACTTTCCGGTAGCGCTTTTATACCGTAGAGACTTGCCCGCTTTTTTATCTTTTCATAAAAAGTTAAAAAACTAATCACGACCTTTCGGGTATACCCTTCTACCTGCCCGGCGATATTTTGAAAATTGACAAGGATATCTTCTGTCGCAAGGTTATCGCAAATAAATATGGGGTCAAATCTCCACGTAACCCTGTCCGGGCCGATTCTATCGCTGAGGCGTTTTAACGACTCTACCGATTCGGCAAGTTCACCAACAAGCGGCTCCAGGAGATTGGAATATCCCGTGATGGTGAATTGAAATGTGTAAAAGATCCCCCGAACTTCCAAAAGATCAAGATGGCGCATCAATGGGCGGGGATTTTTTGTCCAGAAGACAATCGCATCGACGTCTTCTGGTAACAACGAAACCCGCCTGACCTGGGCGTTATGGAACGGGTTTTTTGTATAGACGTAACCTGCCACAAGGCGCCGGGCAAACCAGTCGGGATAAAATGCGGGTATGTCGGTCCGGCGGCTGGCGCTGATGATCATAACGGCTTTTTGCGGCCCCAAACATGCGGACGAGAACTTTCAAGCCTGTGCGATAACTATTTTTTAAAAACAAAGGCAACCTCAAAGTTCAAAGCTTTACTCGAAAAGGCTAGTTTTTCTCCGAAAAACTACGCAAAAATGGCTAAAAGGGTCACCGTTAGTGACCCTTTTAGCCACTTTTCGATCGCATTGAACTTTTTCAACTTGCACAGAAAGCTTGTTGTTGCACAGGCTCATTCTTAAAAGAATTAAAAAGTTCTTGCAAGAACGAAATAAATTTTAACTTATATCCTGAAACCCGGGAAGTCTGCCGATACTCTCTTGTCGAGAAGTAATTTCGGTGAGATCTCAATAGACCGAAATCAATAACATCGAAATAGAAAGAACAAGGGAATTACCAGTAAGGGAAAAGTGATGAAAGCAAAAACCAGGAAAAAAGACGATATCTGGATTATCGAGCTCGACGGGGCGATAAAATCAGGGATGGAGTTTGATCTTGCCGACGAGCTGGAAACCTGCTTGCATCAAAACGAGGTTCCCAAGATCATCGTGAATATGAAGAGCGTGCCGTTTATCAATTCCGCCGCACTGGGAATTTTCCTCAACATCTACAAGGAAATTGAAAAAAAGAACGGACGATTTGCCCTGTGTTCCGTCAGCTCCGACGTTGATAACCTGCTTGAAATTACCAAACTCGGATCAATTCTGGAAGTATACAAAAACGTCGACGACGCCCTGGATTCGATCCAGGATTGATATTTGAAAAAATACCTCGTTCCCTACAACTACTACAAGTTCTGGTTTCTACTGTTTTTTGTCGGCATGGGCCTGGTTGTGCCGCAGGTCGGCCCCTTTGTCTTTTCGGAACTGGGGATTGCTGCCCCCGGAATCATCTTTTTATTTGGCCAGTTTGCCATGCCCCTGGGCTCCTTTCTCACCGGCTATATTTCGGACAAAACCCTGAAGATTCGCCTGCCGGTTGTTTCGATGAGCATCATAGCGGGGGTTTCGACCCTGTTTTTTTCGGGGGTCGGGCATGGGGATGTGTTTTATGCCGGCCTTTTTTTCAGCCTGTTCATGTTTGCCACGGGCGGCATACTTTCACTGATGAACGTCTCGTACCTGCAAAACGGGTTTGAGAGCAACCTCTTTGGCCGGGTCAGGCTCTTTGGTACCCTCGGGTTTGCCCTTTCCAATGCCGTCTTGATGTTCGTTAAAATCACGCCCTCTGCGGCCATCAAGATCAGCTCGGGGTTTTTTATCATGAGCACCTTCGCGTTGTACCTTTTACCGCCGGGGCGCGACATCGCCTTTCATGTTCACGAACAAATCTCCTGGGCCAGAATTCGGCGGCTTTCGACGTCGCCGCTTTTTCTCCTGTTTATCATCGTGATGTTGTTGTTTTATTTCAGTTTCTCGGCGGCAGAATACCTGGTCAGCGATTACATTAAGACCTTTACCTTCCCGGTTGAACCCGTTCCGTTTGCCTGGCTGATCGGCACCCTCGTTGAAATCGTATTATTTTTTCTGTCGCCGTTTCTGCTGAAAAAATACGGGGCGATATTTTTAATCGGGCTGAGTTTTGCGGCCGGGGCAGTGCGGCTTTTTTTATTGACCTTTGTAACCAGCGAAGCCATCGTTTTGTTCAGCCAGGGCCTGCATGGTATACAATTTTCGGGGGCCTACCTCGGGGCTTTGATCTACCTCAAAGAAAAGGCCCACCCCCAGCGGCTTGGCTCGGCCCAGGCCCTGTACACAACCTATTCGCGATGCCTGGGCACCGGCAGCGGGGCCTTTTTACTGGGCAATATTGCGGGCTCGGGGAATTTCCCCCTGGCCTTTGAAATTGCCGCCTGGGCCTCCGTAGCCGGACTCTTTCTGCTGGTCTGGTTTTTCCGCGTCTCAAAACATCACCGGTATTTTTCAGACCAGTAATGTTCTTTTAAATGCTTTCTTTAAATGTTTCTTTAAAAAACTTAAAATACTTCCTTGCTTCATGATAAAGTGACCGGGTTTTATACAATATCAAAACCGGCCAGAAGCAGATTTCGATTTCAAATGTCGATTCGTTCTATATGGGCGCCAAGGGTGCGAAGGCGTTCGTCAATTTTTTCATAGCCGCGGTCGATTTGCAGAATGTTCTGGATGAGCGAGGTGCCTTCGGCGGCCAGGGCGGCGATGACAAGGGCCATACCGGCGCGAATATCCGGCGATGTCAGTTGGGCGCCATGAAGCTGCGACGGACCGATGACGACGGCGCGATGGGGGTCGCAGAGTACGATTTTTGCGCCCATCGAAATCAGCTTGTCGGTAAAAAACAACCGGCTTTCAAAGAGCTTTTCGTGAATGAGAACGGTACCGGTACATTTCAGGGCGGTCACAAGGGCAATCGAAACCAGGTCAGCCGGGAATGCCGGCCAGGGGGCGTCGTCAATTTTGGGTATCTCGCCGTGCACGTCGGTTTCGATAATCATCTTCTGGTTTTTTCGAACGTATAAATTCGTAATTTCCTTGTCGGGCCGCTCGTATTCAAATACAATCCCGAGCCGTTTAAACACCATGCGGATCATTCGAAGGTCTCTCGGGGCAACGTTTGTAATCGTGATCTCGCCGTTGGTAAGAGCCGCAATCGAGATAAAGCTGCCAATCTCGAGGTAGTCGGGGCCGATCGTATGCTCCGTACCCTTGAGTTTTGCCGCATCGCCGATTCCGTGAATCGTTAAAATATTGCTGCCTATGCCCTCGATCTTTACGCCCTGCGAAACCAGGAAACGGCAAAGCCCCTGAACGTGCGGCTCGCTGGCGGCATTTTCAATGGTCGTGATGCCCTCGGCAACAGCCGCCGCCATCACGGCGTTTTCGGTTCCGGTTACCGAGGCCTCGTCTAACAGCATCTCGGCCCCGATGAGTTTTTCGGCCTTGATAAAGTACCCCTCGCGGGAGACCTCTACCTTTGCCCCGAGCGACTCCAGGGCCAGCAGGTGGGTGTCTACCCGACGGCGGCCAATCTTGTCGCCACCAGGCTTGGGCATATAGACCTGTTTTTTCCTGGCCAGTATCGGCGCTATCAGCGTAATCGAGCCCCGAATAGAAGAGGTCAGCTCTTCGGTAAGTTCCGAGGTTGTGATTTCGGCGGCATGAATTTCTATAGAATGATTGTCGCCTTCGGTGATATATTTGACGTCGGCCCCGAGAGCTTTTATAATCTTCAGTAAATTTCGAACGTCTTGAATGTCCGGTATGTTGTGAATTTTCACGGGATTCGGCGACATGATGGCCGCACAGATAACCGGCAGGGCCTCGTTTTTATTGCCCTGGGGTTGAATCGTACCTTTTAGCGAGAACCCGCCTTCGATCTTAAAGTGTTGCATATTTGTTATAAGTTTATGTTCAATACCTCGGCCATGGTGTAAAGCCCATGCGAGTTTGCCGGGGTTTTTCCGGCTAAAAAAATGGCGGCGTCAAGGGCTCCCCTGGCAAAAACGTCGCGGTTGGTCGCCTGGTGCTTAAGCTCGATTCGTTCCCCGTCGCCGAGAAAAAAGACCGTGTGGTCGCCGACCACATCGCCGCCCCTGAGGGCAAACGAGCCCAGCTCGTCGGGTCGCCTTTCGCCGACAAGACCGCTTCGGCCATGGGTGACATTGCGATCCAGCGGCATCGAATCGAGAATAATTTTTTCAAGAGATTTGGCCGTACCAGAAGGGGCGTCTTTTTTTCGGCCGTGGTGAATCTCCATCATTTCGACCTGGAAGTTTCGGTTGTTCAGGGCCCTGGCGGCCATCTGGGTCAGGGCAAAAAGGAGGTTTACCCCGATGCTCATATTCGAAGACTTCAAGATCGCAATTTCTTTAGAGGCCTCTACAATGATCTTTTCTTCATCCGCAGAAAAACCCGTGGTTCCAATCACCAGGGGAATTTTGTGCTTTCGGCAAAACCCCAGAACCTCCAGGGACGCCGGCGGAACGGAAAAATCAATCATCACACGTATGTCTTTTGAGACTTTGTCATGAACACCGGTAAATAATACATCTTCGTCAATGCCTTCGCCAGGGGCCGTCAACCCTGCGTTTATGTCAAAGGCTCCGGCCAGCTTCAACCGGTGATCGTCTTTTGCCAGCCGGGCAATGGCCCGGCCCATTTTACCCAGGGCGCCGTGAATTCCAAAGGTGATCATGAGTTGTCATACCCCGTTAAAATAAACACCAGCTTTTCATGGTTTTCTTTCGAAAGTTTCGACATGGGCAATCTCAGAACATTTTCGATCTCGCCCATGATTGAAAGAGCGGCCTTGACCGGAATCGGGTTGGTTTCAAAAAACATCGCCTTCATCAGGGGCAAAAGGTTATAATATTCTTTGCGGGCCTCTTCGTAGTTGCCGGCAAGAAAATAGCGGGTAACGTTACCTACTTTTAAGGGCAAAAGGTTTGAGAGCACGCTGATGACGCCCTTGCCGCCGATCGAGAGCACGGGCAAAAGCAGGTTGTCGTCGCCCGACAAAAGCACAAAGTCGTCGGGGGTATTTAAAATCACCTCGGCCATAAAACCCAGGTCGCCGGTGGCTTCTTTAATGGCGACAATGTTGGGGTGCTCGGCCAGGCGCGAAATCGAGTTGATACTCAACGATACCGAGGTTCTGCCGGGTATGTTGTACAGGACCAGCGGAATCTCTGAGGCCTCGGCGATTTTTAGAAAATGGGCGCAGAGACCCTCCTGGGTAGGTTTGTTATAATACGGGTTGACGACGAGGGCATAGTCGGCCCCGTCTTTGGCCGCCGACCGGGTCAGATCGATGGCCTCGCGGGTCGAATTTGACCCCGTGCCGGCAATCACGGTAACATCCTTGTTGATTTCTTTGGTCCACTCGATCGTTTTGGCGATGACCTCGCGATGTTCGTCATGCGTCAAAGTCGGGCTCTCGCCGGTCGTACCACAGGGAACAAGACCGTCTACCTTGTTGAGGATTTGTTTCACGATTAATTTCTTCAAAGCGGGAAAATCAATTTCTTCGTCTGAACGAAACGGGGTAACCAGGGCCGTAAAGGTGCCATGCAATTTCATGATAATGGCTGAATATGATTATGAAGTTAAACGGTAAATCAAAGATTTTCCCCTGTCGTCCTTTTCATTTGATATTTTAAGTCTGGTATTTTCAAACAGGACCCAAATTTACTTTTAACTACAGGTAAAAGTGCCGATGTATATAAGTATGAAAAAATCCGTTCTTTTTATATTTACATTGCCGCTGCTTGCCACTGGCTTTTTATACCCGCAAAACAACGCTGCGCCGGGTACTTCCCTGACGGGCTTCGACGGCCTGGCATGGGGCGTAGAATACAAAGAAGCCAAAGACCGGTTCAGGGTTCTGGCCTCTTCCGAAGAAACCACGGAGGCCGTCAGTATTATCGCCGACATACCCGATACCGAGATCAAGATAGAACGCAAGAGCCTGGTTTACCGGTACCTGTTTTATAAAAAACCCGCCATATTGCTTGAAAAAGAAACCGAAAAGAAAACCGAGGCAGCGCCTCTTGACCCGGCCACCCCGAACCAACCCCCGGTCGATACCAACGGCCAGGCGGATAAAAATGCCGCCCAGGCCCTGCCCCGGCTGTTTCTGGTCGAAAGCACCTTTTCGTATGTACCCGCCGAAGAACTTTACAACAAGATCGCCGAAAAGTACGGCAAACGAAACGCCGGCAAGCTCGACGATAAAACCAACCGGGGCTACTACGTCTGGAACCTCGACCGCGGTTATATCATCCAGTGGATCGACCCTTACAAGAAAATGCCCTTCACCCGAAGCATCTACTACGTGAGCAAAGAAATTGTCGAAGAAATTCGCGCAGACTTCCCCAGGTACCAGATGACCAAAGAACTAAAAATCCTGAACGATATTTTATACTAAGAATATCTATGGCAATCGCGTAGACATTTTTAAATCAACTGGCAACTTTCGAAAATCTGGCGAACGACCGCTTCGGGGTGTTCTGCCGTCGTGATGGGGCGGCCCACGACGATGTTGGTGGCGCCGGCCGCATGCGCCTGGGCGGGCGTGACGGTGCGAACCTGGTCGTCTTCACCCGCCACGAGACGAATACCCGGGTTGACAATGATAAACTCGTTGTCGGGAATCTCAACGCGAAGGTCAAGGGTTTCAAGCCCCGAACATATGACGCCATGGGCGCCGCCATGAAAAGACATTTTAGCGCGTTTAAGCACCTCATCGGAAGCGGCCTTTTGCGAGGTCAGCACGGTTACGTTAAGAATCCGGGTTCGAGTATCGCCCGCGCCTTCCCGCGCGGCCCTGACGCCGACATCGTCACAAAAGACGGTCAGGTAATCGACATCGTAGGTAGCCAGCTTGCGTACCGTCTTTTCAATGGTTTTTGGGATATCGTTGATTTTTAAATCCAGGAATATTTTTTTGCCGCGATCTTTCAACTGATCGATGATCGCCCGGCCTTCGCTGTAAAACAACTCCATGCCGACCTTATAAAAACCAACCGAGGGTAATTTCGACACCATCTCTTCGACGCTCCGGAGATTGTCAAAGTCAAGGGCAACTATCAGGAAATCTTCTTTTCTGTGGCTACTCATCCGAATCGTCGTCGTCATCGTCGTCGTCATACTCGTAAGAATCTGACTGGACATTGCCGATATACTGGATGCTGATGATCTTGTCAAGCATCACCACGTCAAAGGTACTCTTCAGCATGGGATTGGCGTTAATGATACTCAGGCGGCCGTTTGACCTGACCAGGCTGGTCTGCAAGATCACAAACTGGGCAATCAGTTCCGAGTTTGCCGCCTGCAACTGCGAAAGATCGATTTCCAGTTGAAGGTTCTCAATCGGTGTGGCGTTTATTTCGTTATTTACATTATCCAGGAATCGTATAATATTGATTAATCCGAGATGATTGTCGCGTTCGTCTAATAATAACAACCACCGTTTATCATCTTTTTCAACAAACATGCGTACCTAATTCAATAGTTAATCGCTACGTACATTCTTTTTTAAAACCCATGTCTACCTTCGATCGAAAAGTGGCTTTTCAGGTTATCTGGCCTGGGGAATATAAGCCCCTGAGCATACCGGTTTTACAAAACCCCATGTTATCGCTGGCAAATAAAATCGTGAATCCTCCTGTTATTAAAAGAAACAAATCTGTTCGAAATTATATTTTCTTTTCAAATGTATACCCGCGTTTGAAAAACCCGTTGGTCATTTCCCTGGCGATTCACGGAATCGTTCTCCTTGCCGGCCTGCTTGCCCCGAAAGATCACCCGGTGGAAAACCAGTTTACCATAGAACTGGTTCAGACCCCCGAAGAAATGAGCGTCAAGAGTTTCACCCGGGTAAGCAGCGTAAAGGACCAGACCCCCCAGGCGCAATCAAAGCGAACCCGAAACAGCCTTTTGCAAGCCGACCCCGGCAGCCTGCGCGATCAACCCCCGCAGGACAAAACCAACCCCTTCGATAAAACCGACGACACCTTTGCAAAAGAATACGAAAATACATTGTTCAACAGAAAAAACACCGCATCAAACGAGACCGCTGCAAAGCGCACCCAGAACGACCGCCAAAACGACCGCAGGGGAAAATTGAAATGGGACGAAGATAAGGCCGATATCAGCCATGAAGAAAAAACCCAGGTGGCCGAGAAAGTCCCCATGGGTCGCGGGCAGTCCAAAACCATTCAATGGAGCGACGGGTATGCGCGAAAACTGACCTTTCAACCCGATATCGAATACCCTTTGTATTTTCGAAAACAAGGTATACAGGCATCGGTGAAATTAATCATTGACGTCGACGCCGCGGGCAACGTCGTCAATGCCGAGGTGTTGCAGACTTCCGGGTATTCCCGTCTCGACATTCTTGCGCGAAGCGGCGTGATGAAGGCCAGGTTCGTACGGCGCGACGATGCCACACGCAGCCTCGACCGGGGTGTCGTTGAGGTTCAGTACCGGCTGGAGCGTTAGAATATTGCGGCGGCAAAAATAATTTTATGATTATACAACTGGAAAACGTATCCCTGACCATCAACCGGTTTGAGATATTAAAATCGATCTCGCTCGACGTCAAAGCGGGAGAAACGGTTGTCCTGCTGGGTAAAAACGGGGCCGGGAAAACAATGCTCCTAAAAACCGCCGTTGGTCTTTACCCGCCGACCCAGGGAAAGGTCAGCGTTTTTGGCAGCGACATTTACAAAATATCCAAAGAAGAGAAAAACAATATCTTTCGCAAAACCGGGTACGTGTTTCAAAAGTCCGGCCTGTTTGACTCGCTGACGATTGCCGAGAATGTCATCTTTGCCCTCCAGCGATTCACCCCGGGGTCAAAAAGCGAGATGATGGACAAAGCCATCGAATTGTTAAAAAGCACGGGGTTGAAAAATGTCGAAAAAAAATTCCCCTCGGAGTTATCCGGCGGTATGCAAAAACGCGCCGGCATTGCCAGGGCCATCTCGATGGACCCCACGATGCTTCTTCTCGACGACCCCACGGCCGGTCTTGACCCCGTTTTGTCAGACGCCATCGCCGATTTGATCATCGGCATCCGGGAGCGGCTAAACAGCGCCATCATCGTGGTAACCCACGACCTGAAGATTGGCTACAAACTTGCCAACCGGATAGGCCTGATGAACGAGGGCCGGCTCCTGGAGATTATGACCACGGAGGAGTTTCTCGCCTCGGAAAACGAATACGTTCGGCAATACCGGACCGGCAGCCTGGTTGGCCCCATCAACGTACTGGGGTAATATACAATCATGCGTGTTTATGATTTTTAATTATCTTCAATTATCTTTAATAAACTTTTATAAGCTTTAAAAACATTAAAAATCGCTGATGAGCCCGAAATTGCCGACATAGCTTTCGACAAAGACAAAAATGAACGATGCCAGGACTAACAAACCCGCCAGGTTGCGCCGACAGGTTCTCGACTGGTTTTACGCAAACCGGGAGAATTACTTTTTTCGTAACAACCGGACTCCCTACCGGGTTTGGGTCAGCGAAACCATTTTGCAGCAAACCCGGATGAATGCCGCACTCGACAAGATCGAACATTTCCTGAACTGTTTTCCCGGTATCGAGGCCCTCGCCGAGGCCCGGGAAGAAGACGTGCTGGCGGCGTTTAAGGGGCTGGGGTATTACAACCGGGCGCGAAACCTGCACAAGGGCGCCAGGTTTATCCTGGAGAACTTTGGCCAGTTCCCCTCGGAGTATGAAGACCTGCTGACGGTGCCTTCGATTGGGCCCTATACGGCGGCGGCCATCGCCAGCATCAGCTTTGGAAGACACATCCCGGTCATCGACGGCAATATAAAACGAATTCTTGCCCGAATCTTCCGGCTCGAATACGAAATTAAAGACCCGGTGTTTTTAACTTCTTTAAGTGAAATTTTGAAAACCATATTTGACTCCCGGGAAAACCATCCCGGCGATCTCAACGAAGCCCTGATGGAATTCGGGCAAAAAACTTGCAGGGCCAAAAACCCTCAATGCGCCGACTGCTTTTTTCAAAAACACTGCCTGGCTTTTGAAAATAACCTCGTGTCTTCCTTACCGGTGATTAAAAAACCCGGGGCCAAGAAAATCGTAACCTGGAAATTGTATTTTTTTATCCGGGGCGACCAGGTTCTATTGAACCGGTTTACGGATTTCTACCTGTTGAAAAACCACATTGGGTTTCCGTCCGTATTAGAAATTGGCGAAAATTGTTTTTTTAGTACCAAGGGAAAATGGCATGAGAAATTTCTTAAAGATCACCGGGGTCACGAATTTTTGCCAGGCAGGCGACATTCGATCACGGATCATCAAATTCGCTTCATGTATTCTATTGTTAAATTAAACGAAAGGGAGATTCAACCGGCGCTTGATGAAGAACTGTTCTGGTGGCCGCTGGAGAGTGTCGAGACAAGGCTTGTCTCTTCGGGGTTGCACAAGACCTGGGCTACGGTCCTTGGTCAGATAATTGCCCGAGGGGGGACTTGAACCCCCACGAGAAAACTCCCACAAGCACCTCAAGCTTGCGTGTCTACCAATTCCACCACCCGGACGATGATTACTTTTCTTTTTCTACTTTAGGTCTGACTTTCTTTTCCCGATTTGCGCGCTCGGCTCTGACCTTGGTTCTTTCTTCTTTGATTTGGGCAAGAGGTTTCTTGTCAACCAGTTCAAGAACGGCCATATCGGAATTGTCGGAACGTCGTCTTCCTATTTTAACTACCCTGGTATAACCGCCGTTTCTGTTTTCAACACGGCCGGCGATATCATTGAATAATTTATTTAGGACTTCTTCGTCTTTGATTACCCTGGCGACTTCGCGAATGTTGTGAAGTTTTTCTTCGGCCTTTTCGGCTTTCAAGTTGCCTTTGGCGCGGGTAATTAATTTTTCGGCTACCTGTCTTGCGACCTTGGTTTTTGCCACGGTACTTTCAATATGCTCATGAAAAAACAAGCTGGTTACCATGTTAGCGAGCATCGCGTTCCGATGAGCGCTCGATCTATGAAGATGTTTTACTTTATTTCTTTTGTTCATTCTATTATCCTCTGAAATTATTATTCGATATCGCGCATTCCGAAGGTGAGCCCCATACCGGCAAGTTTGCTCTTCAATTGCAACAAGATTTTATCCGAATAGTGCTTGCTCTTTCTCAGATCGTCCTCGTATTTTACAACGAGGTCTTTCATGGTACGCATATCGAGGCTTTTTAGAACCGCCATGGTTCTGACAGAGAACTCGTAATCTTCAAGCGGAGTAGAAAGTACCTGCTTGACCTTTTCGTCGGTCTCGTCGCACTCCTCTTCTTCTTCATACGTTTCTTCTTCAAAATTGATAAATACGGTCAGGTGTTCTTTAATGATCTTGGCCGCATAGGCGACGGCGTCTTCCGGGGAAATCGTGTCGTCTGTCCATACTTCCAGGATCAATTTGTCGTAGTCGGTTCTTTGATCAACGCGGGTTTCAACAACCTCAAAGTTTACCTTGCTGATGGGTGAAAACAACGCGTCTACGGCGATAACGCCGACCTCGTCGATCATTTTCTTGGTTGTTTCGGCAGGCAGGTAGCCACGGCCCTTATCAACCTGAACGGTCATTTTAATGTGGGCGTCTTCGTTAAGGTGGGCAAGTACCAGCGAGGGATTTACGACCTCTACCGCAGAGTTACTGCCAAGATCCGAGGCCAGGAGCAAACCGGGACCTTTCTTGTCCACTTCAATCGTTACGGGACCAAGGCCTTCGTACTTGATGCGAACCTTTTTCAGGTTCAAAATCATGCGCGATACGTCTTCGGTTACTCCGGGTAAGGTGCTGAACTCATGGCTTACGCCGTCGATCTTGATGGCGACGATCCCGACGCCCTCGATGTAGGACATCAAGACACGACGCAGGGCATTGCCAATTGTAACGCCAAAGCCCTTTTCAAAGGGTTCAGCCATGAATTTACCATAATTGCTTTTTGACTCGATGTGATGGAATTCTACCACCTTGGGTCTTTTCAAACCCTTCAATAAATTTTTGGGAGATTTTTTTTCCCCAGTATCTACAGTAGACATAGAATTACCTCTTTAATAAAATTATTTCGAGTAGTGTTCAATTATAACCTGTTCTTTAATTGGAATATCAATATTCTCCCGAACAGGATATTTCACGATAACCGCAGATTGTCCGTCTTCGGCAAGTTCAAACCAGTCGGCAACCAGGCCTACGCCGCGGGCGACGGTGATATTACTTGCAATCAAAGGCGACACGGTTATTTTCTTGGACAAAGTAATTTTGTCCCCGATGCTTACCTGAAACGAGGCAACGTCTACTCGATGATCATTTATGTAGATATGACCATGGGATATAAAATTTCTGGCCTGGGCGCGCGACGAGGCAACGCCCATTCGATAGATGGTGTTGTCCAGTCTTCGTTCAAGAAGGGTCAACAGGTTTTCGCCCGTGATACCTTTCATTCTCAATGACTTTTCATAATAATTTCTAAATTGTGTCTCAAGTACGCCATAGACACGTTTAACTTTTTGTTTTTCACGCAACTGAATTGCATAACCGGTTTGTTTGCCTCTTCGGCCATGAACAGGACCCGGGGGATTTTTTCTTTCGTTGAAAGTACATTTCTCGGTCAAACATTTCTGTCCTTTCAAGAACAACTTCAAACCTTCTCTTCTACATAATTTGCAAACTGGACCTTTATATCTAGCCATTATAACACCTCTATTTTATACTCGTCTACGCTTACGAGGTCTGCACCCGTTGTGCGGAACCGGGGTAATGTCTTTTATCAAAGACACCTTTACCCCTGATGTTGCAAGAGCCCTGATTGCAGAATCACGTCCGCTTCCCGGACCTTTTACGTATATTTCAATTTCGGCCAACCCCATTTCTCTTGCTTTATCAAGGACATTTTTGGCTGCCAACTGGGCGGCATAAGGGGTCGCCTTACGGGAACCTTTAAATTCCAGCGTTCCGCCGGAGGCCCATGCGACGGCATTGCCTTCCATGTCGGTCATGGTAATAATGGTATTGTTAAACGAGGCGTTGATATAAGCCCGGCCCTTGAATACCTTACGATTGTCTTTTTTTACGGTTTTATTATCTTTATTCATTACTTAGCGCCTTTCAGAGTGACACCACCCCTTCTCTTTTTTCTGGTCTTGGCATTTGTTTTGGTGTTTTGACCGCGTACAGGCAGGCCTCTGCGGTGACGAATACCCCGGTAACAACCAATATCCATTAATCTTTTAATATGCATGGTAATCTGGCTTCTCAGATCGCCCTCGATGGTGTACTTTTGCTCGATGATGGCTTTTAAGTCGCCAATTTCAGATTCTTTCAAATCCTGAACTCGTCTGTTGACATCTATTTTAGTAGTTTTTAAAATATTCCTGGATCGGCTTCTGCCTATTCCGAAAATGTATGTTAACGCAATTTCAATTCGCTTGTTATTGGGTAAATCAACCCCTGCAATTCTAGCCATTATAATACCTTACCTTTGTCTCTGCTTGTGCCGCGCGTTGGATTTACATATCACCATAACGCGCCCCTTTCTTCGGATGATTCGGCATTCAGAACAGATTTTTTTAACAGAAACCCTGACTTTCATAATTTTGTCCCTCTATTTTCCTTTTAAAATAATAAATACATTTGTTTCACTCTTCTCAGGCAGGGTACAAATTTTCGGACCTGCCGAGGTTATCGCAATGGTGTGCTCAAAATGAGCGCTGCATTTGCGATCACGGGTTCTTACGGTCCATTGATCCCTGTCTGTCGTAACGTCGTACGACCCGGCATTTATCATCGGCTCAATGGCCAACACCATACCGTTTTTCAGTAAAACGCCGTCTTTTTTTCTACCGAAGTTGGGCACCTGGGGTTCTTCATGTATGGACTTCCCCACACCGTGACCCACCAGGCTTCTCACCACGGAGAAACCGTTTCGCTCTGCGACATCCTGGACGGCGGCGCCAATGGCGCCTACCCTGTTACCGGCTACCGCAGCCTTTATACCCTGAAACAAACTTTTCTGGGTATATTCAATTAATTTCCGGTTTGCGTCAGAGACTTCGCCAATTGGCCATGTCCATGCCGTATCCGAATAATAATCAGCGTACTTTACGCCGATATCAATACCGATAATATCGCCGTTTTTCAATACCACATCATTGCCTGGTATTCCATGAACGACAACGTCGTTCACCGAAGTACAAATATGTGCGGGATACCCGTTAAATCCCAGGAACGCGGCTGTCGCTCCCTGGGATTGGATAAAGTCGTTTGCCACTTTATCCAGCTGCATCGTCGTTGTTCCCTCTTTGAGGAGGGGCACTAGATGCATATGGGCTCTGTAAGCTATCTCGCCGGCCTGTTGGATCTTTTCTATTTCACTGCCCGTGTAAATACGAACAGCCATATTAAATTCCAAGAGCCTTGAATATACGCTTGTTTACTTCGTCGGAACCGCCGGTTCCATCAACGAATTTCAACAATCCCTTTTGTTTATAGTATTCGATCAAAGCTTCCAGTTTCTTTTTAAAAACATCAAGCCTGTTTTTAATCGTCGAGAGATTGTCATCCTCTCGTTTTTCAAGTTCCGCTCTTTTTAGCAACCGGGTGATCAGTTCTTTTTCCGGAACATCGATGAAAATTACCATGTCCAGTTTTCTACCATTATCCTGCAATATCTTTTCAAGTGCAATGGCCTGCTCAACGGTACGCGGAAATCCGTCCAATATAAATCCGTTCCTGCAATCGGGAAGTATGATTCTTTCCTCGATGATCTTTATGACCAGCTCGTCTGGTACAAGGTTCCCGGCTGTCAAATATTCCTTAGCATCCAGCCCAAGTCTGGTTTCGCTATTTACGGCATCGCGTAAGATTTCACCGGTAGAGATTTGAATTATACTCAGGGTGTCAACCAATGTTTTGGATTGAGTACCTTTTCCCGCCCCGGGAGGGCCCATTAAAATCAGTATCACGCTATTTCTGCCTTACCTGATTAACTTCGGTCTTTTAATGGCTCTTTTTTGCTTATCCATGAACCCGTCATAATGACGCATGATCAACTGGGACTCGATCTGTTTTAAGGTATCCAGGGAAACACCCACGATAATCAACAAGGATGTTCCGCCAAATAAATGAGCCATACTTTGGTATTTTTGCAGGTCCCAAAGTTTGATAATGAGGTCGGGCGAAATGGCGATAAAGGCAAGGAAAATTGCCCCGGAAAGCGTTATCCGGTTTAAAATACGCTCAATAAACTCTTCGGTATGGGTTCCCGGTCTGATTCCGGGAATATAGCCGCCATTTTTTTTCAAGGCCTCGGCCAAATCCCGTGGGTTATACTGAATGGCGGTGTAAAAATAGGCAAAGAAGATGATCAGCAGTACGTAAATGATCAGGTAAGAAACGGTTCCGGGCGCCAGGTACTTTTGAATGGCCAGGGAAAATTCCTGGTAATTTCCCTCTAAATATCGGGCTATCTGGGTCGGAAACAACATGAGAGATGACGCAAAGATGATCGGCATAACATTGGCGGCATTCACCTTGATAGGAAGTGACTGGCTCGATCCCTGCATCATACGGCGACCGACGATTTTTTTACCATACTGAAGCGGAACCTTTCGTTGTCCTTCCGTCAAAAGGATACTTAATCCAATCATGACCACAAAAACGGCAACCATGATCAGCATCAAAACGGGATTCACCTCGTTGTTTTTCCAGTCGCTGATGAAACTGGCCAAAGCCGGAGGCGCGCCGGAGATAATACCGACAAAAATTAAAAGAGAGGTACCGTTACCGATTCCCTTTTCGGTGATCAACTCGCCAAGCCACATAAGGACAATGGTACCCGTAGTGGTAGCAAGAATGGTCAGTAAGATAAAACCGATCCCGCCTCCGCCGCTAATCAGCAGGCTGTTGGCGTTTTTTGCCATGATTTCGTTATGTAAACTCTGGATATAAATTGTAATACCATAGGACTGGGCCGCGCAGAGAATAACCGTACCATAGCGGGTGTACTGGTTTATCTTTCTACGGCCGTATTCGCCCTCTTTTTGAAGTTTCTGTAAACTCGGTACAACCACCATCATCAATTGCATAACAATCGAGGCTGAAATATAGGGCATGATACCCAGGGCAAAAAGGGAAAGTCGCTTGAAGGCTCCCCCGGCAAACATATCGATATATTCGGTGATTCCGGAACCTGAACCAAAGGTCGACTGCATATAGTCGTTTAAGATAGAGACATTGATACCCGGCACCGTGATGTGCGCTCCAATCCGGAACACAATCAGCATGCTGATGGTAAAAAGAACTTTTTTTCGTAGATCGGGAATCTTTAATATGGTTACTAATATCTTTAACATTAAACGGCCTGTTTTTTCTTGAATTTTCCTCTACCGCGGGATTGAGACAGATCTTCCACGATGGCGCCGGTTTTGACCAAAAGTTCTTTCACCGATTCGCTGAAGAAAATCCCGTTAAATTTTACATTTTTTAAAACGGATAAATTGACATTCTGGGCCTTGTCTTTTTTACCATTTAACAATTTTACATTGCCTTGTTTGCTGATGGTATAACCCCAACCGGTTAATACGGCGGGATTGCACTCGGTAACGCCCTTGTTTTTTTCAAAATGGGCCACCAGTGTTGGCAAGGTAATAATGGTATTTTCCGGGGCAAAAATGTTTGTAAATCCTCTTTTGGGGATTCGTCTGTGGAGGGGGTTCTGACCGCCTTCAAACCATGCCGGGATGGAAACGCCTGAACGGCTTTTCTGTCCTTTTACGCCACGGCCGCAGGTCTTACCCAGACCTGAACCTGTTCCACGGCCGACACGACGCCGGTCCTTTCTCGCCTCTGGATTAGGTTTCAACAAACTCATTGTACATCCTCTACTTTCACAAGAAAATTTACTTTATCTATCATGCCGACAATTTGCGGCGTCAGGTCATGTTCGCGGCTTTGACCAATTTTGTGCAGGCCAAGACCCACCAAAGTAGCTTTTTGCTTATCGGTCCTTCGAATGCTGCTTCGCACCTGGGTTATTTTAACTTTTTTTGCTTTCATAAGAAACTCTTTTTATTAACTATTCGGCCGAACCTGGTGTGGAGGTCTCTGCACGGTCGACGATTCCGGCGGCTTTTCTTTTCTCCGCTCGTCTCTTGGCGCTGTAGTCGCCAAAAAGTTTTTTCAGCGTTATGGAACGGCGTTCCTTGGCTTCATTGATGGTTTCCAATTGGCTTAACGCGTCGAGTGTGGCCTTGACAATGTTTAATTTATTACTTGATCCCATGGATTTAGACAACACATCCTGGATGCCGGCCAATTCGACTACGGCCTTGACGGCCTCCCCGGCGATAACCCCGGTACCAGGGGTGCATGGTTTTAACAATACCCTGGCCGATTTAAACTTGCCGAGCACTTCATGTGGAATTGTGGAGCCTTGTCTTTTAACCTTGGTTAAATTTTTCTTGGCGCCTTCGATACTTTTTCGGATCGCCTCAGGTACTTCACGGGCTTTACCAAATCCGAGTCCCACGTAGGAATCCGAATCACCGACCACGGTCAGGGCGTTAAATGAAAAACGTCTACCACCCTTTACTACTTTTGCAACGCGAGCCATATTGACTACCCGCTCGGTTAGTTCGATGTCAACCGAATCGATTGTTACCGTATTTCTTTTTACTGGCTCTTTTGATTTACCTGTTTTTCTCACGCTAGATCCTCTGTTTAGACTTTAACGCCATTATTTCTTAATTCGTCTACAAATGCGGCGACTTTACCATGATATATTTTATCTCCGCGATCAAACACATGGGTTTCGTCAAGCTTGTAGCTCTTTTCGTTCATTATCTTTACAAGTTCAAGGGCTAATTTTTTAGCCTCTGCTATATTGGAACAATTTTTTGCCGTGTTTCCTTCTTTGCCTACCGTTGTCACGGTAATCAAGGTCTTTCCGGTCTCATCGTTAATCAACTGTGCATTGAGATGACGATTGGAAATGTGCATATATATACGTTTGTGGTTATTTCGATTTCGAAGTCTTAGCTTGCGCCGTACTCTCGATTTCTTATCTGCATGTTGACGTTTACCGGTCATATCCCGCTACTCCTATTTTTTACCAGCTTTACCGGCTTTTCTCTTGACTTTTTCGCCGGCATAGCGAATTCCCTTGCCCTTGTAAGGCTCAGGGGGTTTTTGTGAACGTATATCGGAAGCCATCTGTCCGACTCGTTGTTTATCGATACCACTTACCAGGATCTTTGTAGGTTCGGTGCACTGAACGCTTACGTCAGCGGGAATCTCCAAAACCACATCATGGGAAAATCCCAGGTTCATAACAAGATTTTTACCTTTTATTTGAGCCCGGTACCCTACGCCATGCAATTCCAGGTTTCTCGTAAAACCCGCAGTAATCCCCACGACAGAGTTTTTCAGCAAGGACCGTATTAACCCGTGACTGGATTTAACGACTTTTTCTTCAGAACTACGGGTTACTTTTAGAATATTATTATCTACAACTACCTGTATACCCTGGTGCAACGGCATAGTCAATGTCCCTTTCGGTCCGTTTACGTTAACCTGATCCTTCTGCACATCTACCTTGACTCCGGCAGGAATTTCAATTATTTGATTGCCTATTCTTGACATACTACCACACCTTACAAATAAACTCGCCGCCGACGTTTTGCATTCTGGCTTCTTTTCCAGACATTACGCCTTTGGATGTTGAGTAAATATTTAAACCGATATTGTTCAGCGCGGGTTTAATTTCCTCGCATGCCTGGTAAATACGCTTACTGGGCTTTGATATTCTTTCCATTCCTCGAATCACCGGCTTGTTTTTGTGGTATTTTAAATCCACTTTCGCCATTGGCCTGCTTTGATCCTTGTAAGGGATGAACTCGGCAATAAAGCCTTCATCTTTCAATATTTTCAATATCCGCTCAATAAGCCCGTTTACATAAACGTCAACCTGCTCATGCCCGGCTTTTTGCGCATTTCTTATTCTTGTTAAACTATCTGCAATTATATCTGACATACTCATAAATACCTACCAGGATGATTTTGTTACACCGGGAATTAAACCGCTCTGTGCATGCTCACGGAAACAAATTCTGCACATATCAAATCTTCGAATGTAAGCTCGAGAGCGACCACAAAGCGGGCATCTTGCATACTTTCTCACCTTAAATTTGGGTGTTCTTTTTTGTTTTTCAATTAATGATTTTTTTGCCATATTTATCTCAATATCCCGAACTATTTTCTAAAAGGAAAATTAAATTTTTTAAGCAACAAGCGGGAATGCTCAATGTCGTTGCTTTTGATGGTAAAGGTAATATCCATCCCGTGAATGCTGCTGACCTGGTCGACGTTAATTTCCGGGAAAATAATCTGTTCTTTAATGCCAAAGGAGTAGTTTCCGTTGGCGTCGAATGATTTACCGCTCAAACCGCCGAAGTCACGAACGCGTGGAAGGGCAACATTGATCAGACGATCCAGGAACTCGTACATGATACGCCCTCGAAGCGTCACCATGACACCGATCGGCATTTGCTCCCTGAGTTTAAACGCTGCAATGGATTTTCTTGCCTTGGTCTTTACCGGTTGTTGACCGGAAATGGCTCCGATTTCGCTGACGATACCGTCAAGGATCTTGGGGTCAGATATCGCTCTACCGGCGCCTACGTTAATGACGATTTTCTTTAATACCGGAACCTGCATCACACTTGCAAGTGATAACTCTTTCTGAAGTTCGGCTCTGTATTTATCGGTATATTCGCTTTGCAGCCTGGCCTTGACCACCTTTACATTCTTTGACATGTCAACTCAATTCCTTATCTGATTTTACGGCAATTCGAACTTTTTTACCGTCTTTCATTTCAACTCGTATACGAGTTGGTTTTTTTGTTTTGGAATCCAATATCTGAACGTTGCTGATGTGAATCGGGGATTCCATATCAACCGTTCCGCCTTTTGGATTTTCCTGGGTAGGGCGCAAAAATCTTTTTCTTAAATTTACGCCTTGTACGACCACTTTACCGTGTTCGCGATCAAGCGCAAGGATCTTCCCTTTTTTGCTTTTCATCTTACCCGAGATAACAATGACTTCATCGTTAACTTTTATACGAGTCTTCGTTTTTTTCTTTTTAATTTCAGCCATACCCACAAACCCTTACTTACAATACTTCCGGAGCCAGAGAAATGATTTTCATAAAATTCCGGTCACGCAGCTCGCGGGCAACGGGCCCGAAAATTCGAGTACCCTTGGGATTACCCTGGGCGTCAATAATCGCGCATGCGTTATCGTCAAATCGAATATACGTACCGTCTTGTCTCTTCAGCTCTTTCTTTGTTCTTACGATTACCGCCCGAACAACCTGTTTCTTGTGATCCTTCTTTCCCAGGGAATCTTTTAATCCATAGGCAGGTGTCGCATTTTTAATGGCAATCACAACGACATCGCCAATACCGGCATATCTTCGATGAGATCCCCCGAGCACCTTGATGATCTGGGCAGTTCGAGCGCCGCTATTGTCAGCAACATTTAAATAGGACATCGTCTGAAGCATAGTTAGACCTCAACACCTTTAGCTTGCATTGCTTTTTTTATGATTTCATGAAGCTTGAATCGCTTTTTCTTGGAAACCGGCCTGCATGGCTGAATAGCAACGTAGTCGCCTTCAACGGCCTTGTTCTCCTCGTCATGTGCCATGATTTTCTTGCTTCGTAATACGAATTTTTTAAACACGGGATGCTTGATACGATAGTCTATGCGCACAACAATTCCCTTGTCCATTTTAGAGGAAACAACGATTCCCCGCATAATTCGTTTGGTTTCTTTATTTGTCATTTCACTTGTGCTCATTTAAGGCTCTCTGTCTCAATACTGTTAGAATTCTAGCAATATTTTTTTTATTTTTTTGCATCTTACTGACATCAGGCAACGAAGATACTTTGACCTTTACCCGCATATCGTACATGTCTTTACGCAGGTCATCCTCGGCTTTTCGCAATTCTTCAACAGATAAATCTGCATAATTTACCTTTGCTTTGTCAGCCTTGTTTTTTGTTTTACTTTTTTCTTCTTTTTGCTTTGCCATAAGTCTCTGTCAAATTTATTTATCTAGATATCGCGTCAATTCAGTTACGCTCTCTGTCTCTCTACAATCTTGGTTTTTATCGGCAATTTCGCCGCAGCGCGGATCATCGCCTCTTTCATCAATTCTGTATTACCACCGGCCATTTCAAATAAAATCTTCCCGGGACGAACAACGGCCACATAGAATTCAGGGTTTCCCTTACCTTTACCCATACGAGTTTCGGCGGGTTTCCTGGTAACAGGGTGATCCGGGAATATACGAATCCATACCTTCGCGCCCCTTTTTACGTGCCTGGTCATTGCCTGACGGGCGGCTTCAATCTGTCTTGAAGTGATTCGATCGGCGGTCATGGCTTTTAAACCCATTTCGCCAAAAGCCACGTCATTACCGGCTTTGGACTTTCCCTTGAGACGTCCTGTGTGCGGCTTTCTGTATTTTAATCTTTTTGGTGCCAACATAATAACTCCTTAATTCCCTTAAGTTTTGACGTAAAGTTAAACTTCTCAGGATTCTCGCCTCTTCACAAGATACTTGTCTTCTTCTTTACCTTGCGCCTCAAAATAGTCGCCGGTATATACCCACACCTTAACGCCGATCTTACCAAAGGTGGTATCGGCTTCGGCAAAACCGTAGTCGATTACCGCACGGAGGGTATGAAGAGGCACCCGGCCTTCCAGGTAATGCTCGCGTCTTGCCATGTCGGCGCCGTTTAATCGGCCGGACACACAAACCTTGACCCCCTGAACGCCTGATCGAAGGGCCGCCCGCAGGGACTGCTTCATGGCTCTTCTAAAAGGCATCCGCTCTTCAAGTTGAATCGCGATACCTTCGGCAAGCGACTGGGCTGATGCGTCGGGCTTGCTTACTTCAATAATTTTAACTTCCAGTGGCTTTGTTACAAATGCGGCGAGATCCAGCTTTAATGCCTCAATGTTTTTACCTTTCTGGCCAATCACGACCCCGGGTTTGGTACAATGCAGTTTCACATGTATTTTTTCCGGAAATCGATCGATACCAATCTTGATGATACCTGATTTTTTATATCGATTTTTTATTGCCTTGCGAATTTTAATGTCTTCGTGCAAAATCGTCGAATAATTCTCTTTGCGTGCAAACCATACGGAATCCCAGGTACGGTTGATTTTTAGTCGCAAACCAATTGGATTTACTTTTTGTCCCATTATATCCTCGTTCTCTTACTCATCCGACAAAACAACTGTCAATCGGCTTGTTCTTCTGATTATTTTATCCGCACGTCCCCTGGCCTTGGGCATTACCCTTTTTATCGTAGGACCAGCATCAACGTATATCTTTTTCACGTACAATTGACCTTCCACCGTCTCGGTAGACAGGACCTTTGCGTTTGCCGCGGCGCTCATCACGGCCTTTAGTATGATTTCGGACGATTTTTTTGTTGTGTTCCTCAAGATATCAACTGCCTCAGGAAATTCAAATCCCCTGATCTCATTGGCAACCAATCTCATTTTTCTTGGCGAAACTCTAACAAAATTACAACTGGCTTTAGCTTCCATTATATTTTACCTGATTAACCCTTATCTTTCTTCTTGTCTAAACTTGTGTGGCCGCGGTATGTTCTTGTCGGGGAAAATTCGCCCAATTTGTGACCCACCATGTTTTCATTAACAAAAACGGGGATAAACTTGTTACCATTATGTACCATGATGGTAATACCGACCATTTCCGGAAATATCGTAGAGCGTCTTGACCATGTCTTCAGCGGTTTTTTGTCGCCGCTGGCTCTGAGTTTTTCGATTTTCTTAAACAAATGAGAATCGATAAATGGTCCTTTTTTTAATGATCTGGCCATGTTTACTTCCTTCTGCTAATGATAAAATTTGTACCGGACTTTCTCTTGTTACGAGTCTTCTTGCCCTTGGTCTTTTTTCCCCAGGGTGTAACAGGATGTCTACCGCCGGATGTTTTACCCTCGCCACCACCATGCGGGTGATCCACGGGATTCATTACGACACCACGAACTTTTGGTCTGTGGCCCATCCATCGGTTACGGCCGGCTTTTCCAATAGAGAGCAACTCATGCTCCCCGTTGCTTACGATACCGACTGTCGCGATACACTGGTCGTTAATTTTACGAACCTCGCCGGATGGCATTTTTACAATAGTATAACCTTTATCCCGCCCGGAGATGGTGGCAAAACTTCCCGCTGAACGGGCAATTTGACCGCCACGACCCAATTCCATTTCAATATTATGGATGTTTGTTCCAATAGGTAAATTTCCTATCGGCGCCGTATTACCTGGCTCGTTGTCAACCTTGTCGCTTGCGATGATGGTTTGACCGCTCTTTAAGCCTTCCGGGGCGATGATGTACCTTCTTTCGCCGTCATTGTAGCAGATCAAGGCAATTAACGCGGTACGGTTCGGGTCATATTCCAATGACTCAACGCGGCCGGGAATTCCTTTTTTGTTACGTAGAAAATCTATTTCACGGTATTTTTTCTTATGCCCGCCGCCTCTTCTGCGAACGGTAATACGTCCGTTATTATTTCTACCCGCCTTGTCAAATGTCCCGCTGACCAGTGGCTTAAAGGGACTGTTTTCTTTTACACCGGCGACCTTGATTACCGTTTTAAATCGCTGCGTTGGCGTTGAAGGTTTAAATCTTTTAATTGCCATTATACTGCCTCAAATATCTCAATTTTGTCTTTTTTATCAAGGAAGACATAGGCTTTTTTACGGCTCGGCTTAAACCCGGTACCGTATTTATTCCTTTTGCCTTTTACCTTTATGTAGGTAATGTTTACTTTTTCCGGAGTCACTCCGTAAATTTTCTTGATGGCCTGTTTTACAAGGGTCTTGTTTGCCCTGAGATCAATCTCGAAAGCATACACGTTGCCGCTTCTCAACACCTCGGCCTTTTCGGTTACCATAGGCTTTCTTAAAACTTCGTATAAATTCATTGTTATATCCTACCTGTTGATCAAGCCATCTTTCCGGTCATTTTTTTAAATGCATCATTGGTAATGATCAAACCATGATTATAAAAAACGGGCATTGTTGCCAGCCTGTCCACATGAATAAGGTGTATCCAGGGTATGTTTTGAACGGAAAGCTTGTTTTCTTTTTTATCATCGGCAACGATTACGGTAATGGTACGTCGCTTGTCATTGGTATTACTTCGAAGCTTTCTACCTTTTGAATACTCGCTATAAAATTCAGCAGACTTCAAAATTTTATCAAAGCCGTTGTAAGCGCCCTTCGTAGCGGGTTTTTCCATTTCCCACTTATCCAGTAAAACCACCTTCTTGTCGGCAATTTTGGAGGCCAGGATATGTAACATACCGGCGCGCTTTTTCTTCTGGGTAACATAGACCCGGTAATCACGGGGTCTTGGTCCAAAGACGATACCGCCGCCTCGCCACTGGGGCGCGCGAATGGAACCCTGTCTTGCACGACCGGTGCCTTTTTGCTTCCACGGTTTTTTACCGCCGCCGGATACTTCGCCCTTTACCTTGGCCTTGTGGGTTCCCTGGCGCTTGTTGGCATGTTCCGCGGTGACGACTTCCCATATCAAGTGATGGTTAATGTCGACCTGGAATGCCGAAGGGACATTTTCTTCCCCTACTTTATTTCCATTAAAATCAAATATCTGAATACTCATGAGAACTACCCTTATTTCTGATACACGAATACCGGGGCGCCATTTGGTCCTGGTACAGATCCTTCAATTAAGATTAAATTATCTTCGGGAACAATTCGAAATACTTTTAAATTTCGAACAGTTACCTTTTTGCCGCCCATTCTACCCGGCATTTTTTTACCTACGTTTACCCGGCCCGGATCCGTACCCGCGCCGATGGAACCGGTTTCCCGGTGGGTTGTAAAACCGTGCGATGCCCGGCCGCCACTGAAACCGTGTCTCTTCATAACACCTTGAAAACCCTTACCTTTTGCAACGGCGCTGATCATGACCTTCTCGCCTGCGGTAAAGATTTCACATTTAATTAAATCCCCTACCTGCGGCGCTTCGCCTGAGTAGTCCCGCAGCTCCAGAGAGTTTGCGTAATAAGCCTTGTTTTTTTCGAAGGAAATCTTTTGGTGACCTTTTTCAGGTTTAGTTACATTTTTTTCCTTGCATTCATTATAAGCGATCTGAATGGCATTGTAACCATCGCGGTCTTTGTTCTTCACCTGAAGAACCGCGCATGGTCCGGCATGAACAGCGGTAACGCCTATACGTTTACCCTCTTCATTCCAGAGTTGCAACATTCCTAATTTTTTTCCAAGTATTCCCTTCATTTTTATCTCACCCTTTATCAGGATTTTATATCAACAGAAACCCCAGCCGGAAGCTGGAGTTTCATCAGTGCGTCAATAGTGTCGGCCGTTGGCTCGAGAATATCAATAAGTCGCGAATGCGTACGCATTTCATACTGATCTCTTGCGTCTTTATACACAAACGTAGATCTCAAAACAGAGAACTTCTCAATCCTTGTGGGTAAAGGAACCGGGCCGGCAATGCGTGCCCTGGTTCGCTCTACGGTGCCCACGATTTCCTGGGCAGATTGATCCAACAATCTATGATCGAATGACTTAAGTTTTACTCGTATTTTCTGAACGGCCATAATTATTTACGCAAATCCATTTATTCAATAATCTTAGTAACAACACCGGCGCCGATGGTACGTCCGCCCTCGCGAACCGCGAAGCGAAGACCTTCTTCCATGGCGATGGGGTTGATCAACTCAACTTCCATGTTCACGTTGTCGCCAGGATTTACCATCTCTACTCCGCCTGGGAGCATAATGGTTCCGGTTACGTCGGTTGTTCTAAAGTAAAACTGTGGTCTGTAGTTGTTAAAGAATGGAGTGTGACGTCCGCCTTCTTCTTTTGTCAAAACCAGAATCTCGGCAGAAAACTTCTTATGAGGTTTAATGGTTCCGACCTTGGCAATTACCTGACCTCTTTCGATATCTTCTTTCTTGATACCGCGAATCAAAAGACCTACGTTGTCGCCGGCTTGACCAAAGTCAAGAAGCTTTCTAAACATCTCGATACCGGTAATGGTGCATTTTACGGTGTCTCGAATACCGACAATTTCCATCTCTTCGTTGATGTTAATCTTGCCTCTTTCGATACGGCCTGTAGCCACGGTACCTCGACCAGTGATTGAAAACACGTCTTCAACAGGCATAAGGAAGGGCTTGTCAACGTCACGAACCGGGTCTGGTACGTAAGTATCCAGGGCATCGGCAAGTTTCATGATAGCGCCTGTTCCGAGGTCGGAATCTTCGCCTTCGGCCGCTTTTAAGGCGGAACCGGCAACGAAAGGAACCTTGTCACCAGGGAAACCATACTTTGTTAAAAGGTCACGAACTTCCATCTCAACCAGCTCGAGCATTTCTGCACGGTCTGATTCTGGCAGCATGTCTACCTTGTTTAAAAATACAACGATATGCGGAACGCCTACCTGACGCGCAAGAAGGATATGCTCTCTTGTTTGCGGCATTGGACCGTCTGCAGCCGATACCACGAGAATTGCCGCATCCATCTGGGCGGCTCCTGTGATCATGTTCTTAACATAGTCGGCATGACCCGGGCAGTCTACGTGAGCATAATGCCGGTTGGTGGTTTCATATTCCTGGTGTGATGTCGCGATAGTAATACCACGCTCTCTTTCTTCGGGCGCATTGTCAATTTCAGCGTATGATACGGCTTTATTTGTTCCCCCGATCATTTTTGCCAGCGTCGTTGTTATCGCCGCCGTTAAAGTTGTCTTACCATGGTCTACGTGACCAATTGTTCCTACGTTTACGTGCGTTTTACTGCGATCAAATTTTTCTTTAGCCATTTGCTTTTCTCCTTGTTAATACGGCGATTCTTCATGCAAACCGGCTACCCGCTTCGGGCCCGGCCAACAAAAATTGCCTCGTATATTATTATTTTAAAATTCAGTTTCTGTACAAAATAGCGCTGACTTCGTGCACAGATGAGAGGCACAATTAAACCATGGAACACTGTGACAAGTAAATTTTGGCCTGCAGGAAATCGAAATTGCCGGTTCTAAAAAAAAATGTCAATTTTTTAATAATTCGCCGGAACCGATCCCCGTGATGAGACATAATGCGAAAGAATAACCAATTTTGCTTCTACAAATGAGACCATGGCGCAGTAAAAAACACACAATCGATAGAGGAAGAATCGGGAAAAAATCAGGTGACTTTTTTAGGATGGCCCTGCCGGTAAACGCGGATGACAATAATCCAGAGCAGGCATGAGAGGAATTTTAAGATAGTGTCGCCCCGGGGAGGCCCTGTCGGCGCTTACCGGCAGGGCCATGGTATCGAACACCGGGGAACATTTTCAGATTACGGGAGGAGGTCCTTCAGGATCTATTGCCGCGGAATCCCTTTGAGGAAGAACCGCGCCCGCCGCGCGAGGCGCCCGGGCGTGAAGCGCCTCTGCTCGGCCCCTGGGCAGGCCGCGGCGAACGCGCAAATTCATTCTTTCTGCTATGGTCGGCGGCCTTGTAGTCAAAACCCTCCAGGGTACGTCGCTCAATGGGAGCCTTCAAGACTCGCTCGATAGCCCGCACCTGGGCATTGTCCTCTTCCGTAACAAAGGTATAAGCATCGCCGGTTTTTGCCGCGCGGCCGGTACGCCCGATGCGATGAATATAGGCGTCGGTGGTATCCGGAATATCATAGTTGATCACATGAGAAATTTGACTTACGTCGATTCCCCGGGCCGCGATGTCGGTTGCCACAAGGACCCGGTAAGAGCCGTCGCGAAAACCCGACAGGGCCTTTTCGCGCCTTGCCTGGGAAAGATTGCCCTGCAGCGAGGCCGCCCGGAAGTCGGCGCTGATCAGGGTTTCCGCCAGGCGCTTTGCCCGGTGCTTGGTTCTCGTAAAAACAAGAACCGAACCGCTGTCAATCTTGTACATGATTTCCAGCAACAGGGCCGTTTTTAAATGTTGTGCAACGGGAAAAAGGGCATGACTCACCGTCTGGGCGGCGGCATTTTTCTCGGTCTCGATCGTTTCGGGGTTTGTCAGGCACTCCTGGGCCAGCACCTGAATTTCTTTGGGCATTGTTGCCGAAAACAACAGGGTTTGTCTTTTTTTCGGCACATGCTTTAAGATTTTACGAATATCGGGCAAAAACCCCATGTCAAACATCTGGTCGGCTTCGTCAAGTACCAGTACCTCCAAATGAGATACGCTGATCGTTTTCTGGTTCATGTGATCGAGAAGACGGCCGGGGCAGGCAACAACGACATCGACGCCGCTTCGAAGGGTCTTCACCTGGGGGTTGATATTGACCCCGCCAAAAACCGTCATGCTTTTTATGCCAAGGGACTTACCCAGCGAGACAACCACTTCGTTGATCTGGTTGGCCAGTTCCCGCGTAGGGGCAATGATCAAGGCCCTGACCTTGCCTCGCTCGCCCTGGCTGAGTCGTTCGAGAATCGGCAACACAAAGGCCGCGGTCTTGCCGGTGCCGGTCTGCGCCAGGCCCACAACGTCGCGGCCCTTCATCACCACCGGAATAGCCTTTGCCTGGATCGGGGTCGGCTTGACAAATCCCTGCGCTTTAATGCTCTCGTTTAACTCACTGCAAAATTCAAATGATTTAAATCCCATAAACTACCGTATAATTCCTGTTAATGTACTGTACATATGTCACTGTATATTGTTTCGACACCCCGACAAGCTTTATTAGTGATGTACCGACGGAGGTCGGGCCATCAAACATATTTTCGTCACCCATTTTGACTGGCCAAAACGGGTGACACCCAAAAGCCATCCCAAAGCTATGCCATCCAGGCATGGCTTTGGGAAGTTTTGTGCATCCTGGTATGGTATCAGCATGTGTAAAAATCTGGTTTCACGATTTGTTGTAACCGATCGATGATAATTTATTGGGCAAATTGTATTGCGTGAAAAATCTACCGTCTACAGGCATGTAGAAGTTTTCAAGAAACGGCGGCTGATTTTAAAGAATCCAGGTTCAGTTTGATTTGCCGTTTTTCAAGAAGGACTTCGGAAATAGCCTGACCCAGGGAGGGGAATTTCAAAGTGGATGTGATGTGGCCGTAGATGTTGTCGAACAACTCATGGGACTCTTTTGCATTGTCGATCAACTTGGTGGCAAAATGACTGGATACCCCGATTCCCTGTTTTACCTGGTCCTTTTCCCACCCATGGCAATAGGTCATGGCTCCTGCGCCGTCAAACCGCATTATGCCAAACCGGGCCGAGTACAGTTCAAGCCCCCTGACATTATAATCGGGGTCGGTCATGAAAACAACCCCCCTGCTCGTACGTCCCCAGTCGTCGATATCGGAAAAGGAAATTTTCCTGCCCCCTTCAACCGGCGAGTCCGAAATAAATCTCATTCCATACAATTGCGTTATGTGATATTCTGTAAAGTATTTTACCCCTGCTTCCCAAAAATCTCCTCCGGAGGAGGAGAGCTTAGGCCGGAACTCCCTTCGTTGGCAGAGGAAAAAGTTCAATGCGATCGAAAAGTGGCCAGCAGGTACGCCAATAGGTACACCGAAGGTGGGCCGAAGGCGGGCCAAAGGCGGGCCAAAGGCGGACCGAAGGCCATTCACGAAGCTTTTCGAGTAAAGCATTGACTTTGGGGTTGTCTTTGTTTTTTAAAACCAGTTGTCGCACAGGCTCGAGCAAAAAGCCTGCGGGAAAATTTATTGCGCCCTGGTTGACACATCAAAACGACAAGGAAAAGTCTCTAAGCGACTCTCAAGAATCTCCCTCCCTGACCTACAAACAAACCCCGGGGGGAAATTTTCTTCCAGCAATACCTCCGGACTTTTTCATGAAACCCCGGGGTTCATTCCCTGTCAAGAGCGCTGCCCGGAGCCTTGACGCACTATTAATTAAACAAAATTTTCTCGAGTTCCTGAACCGGAATCGGTATTCCAAAGAGATAGCCCTGGTAGGTCTTGCACCCGTTTCTTTCCAGGAAGTCCCGCTCCTCAATGGTCTCAACCCCTTCGGCGATAACGTCAAGCAGGAGGATTTTCCCGAGCCCGATGATGGTTTGTACGATCACCGCATCTGCCGGGTTAACCAGCATTTTTTGAACGAACGACTTGTCGATTTTCAACTGGTCCAACGGCAATTGCGAGAGATAGGACAACGACGAATACCCCGTGCCGAAGTCGTCCATGGAGAAATGAACCCCCAGCTCTTTAAGTAAATTCATCCTGTGGATGATTTCGGCGACATTACCCAGAAGAAGACTCTCGGTAAGTTCGAGTTTGAGCTTGCCGGGGCTTATGCCGGATTCTTCAATCACATGCCGAATCACCTCGACAAAATCCGTCTGGCGAAACTGGTGGGCGCTGATATTTACGGCAAGCTCCAGGTGGCTGGTCCTGGGGTCAGACTCCCAGGTTTTCAACTGTCTACAGGCGGTATCCAGCACCCAATACCCCATGTCGACGATCAACCCCGTCTCTTCGGCAATCGATATAAACTGGGCCGGCGGTATCAACCCCCGCACGGGATGATGCCACCGCAACAGGGCCTCAACCCCGATGACCTGGCTTTCATGGTCGACCTGCATCTGGTAATAAACCCGGAACTCGTTTTTTGCCAACGCCTGCCGGAGATCATTTTCAAATAAAATACGAGACTCCATGGCGGCATGGGTTGCCGGGTCAAAAAACCGGCTGGTATTTCGTCCCGACCGTTTTGCCTGGTACATCGCCGTATCGGCCCGCTTCAACAACTCGTCGGCCGTCGCCTCGTTACCCAGGAACATGCAAATACCGATACTCGGCGAGCCATTATACTCATACGACTTCAACATGAACGTCTGGTTTAGCGCGTTTCGCATTTTTTCGGCAATGACTTCGGCCTGTAACGCAGCCTGATCCATCTCGGGGCTTAAATCGTTTAACACAATGACAAACTCGTCTCCCCCCAGCCGGGCAACCGTGTCGTCTTCGCGCACGCAGGCCTGAAGCCGCATGGCTGTCTCTTTCAACAGGAGATCGCCGATATCGTGCCCCTTTGTGTCGTTTAGTTCCTTGAACTTGTCCAGGTCGATAAATATGACGGCGCCGTGGCGCAGGTTCCTGGCGCTCGTGGCCAGGGTATGCTGAAGCCGGTCATACAACAAACGGCGATTGGGAAGCTTCGTAAGATGGTCAAAAAAGGCCAGGTTGTGAATCGTCTCTTCGGCCTCTTTTCTCTCGATGGCCACCGCGGCAAGATACCCGGCTTCCCGCATCAGTTTAACATCGGCCTCGTTTGGTCTTCCCGGTTCGCGCCGGTATACGGCAAAGGTACCCAGCACCTTCCCGATGGAATTAAAAATAGGGTCCGACCAGCAGGAAACCAGCCCGAAACGAAGGGCCTGTTCTTTGTATTTTTCCCAGTAGGGGTGGTTGCGAATGTCTTCGGTAATCACGGTCTGGCCCCGGTAAACGGCGGTTCCGCTTGAGCCGATCCCGTCGCCGACTTCGATGCCGTTTACAACCTCGATGTATTCTTCGGGCAGACTCGGGGCGGAAATATACCGCAAGCTCTTCCCGTCCTCGCTCAGAAGCAGTATCCCGACCAGGTAATTCGGGTGAAACTTCTCGGCATAACTGACAACCAAATCCAGGATTTCCGGTAATGAGGCATTTTTTGCCAGTTTTTCAAAAACACCCAACCGGGTTTCCTCCAGGGCTTCCTGTTGTTTAAGCTCCGAGATGTCGCGGCCAAAGGCCAGCGCGCCAACGATCTCGCCATCCTCTCCGCTTTCGGGCACAAATAGTACATGATGGGTGCGCAGTTCGCCAGACGAACTGGCAAGAATGATCTCGACCTCCTCCGCCGATCCCGTAGATAGCACCATCTGAAGTTTTTCCTGGTAATTTTCTATGCCGACAACCCCTGCCCCTCTTCCGGCCTCCATCGGCGTTTTCCCGATGAACATATCGGAGCTGGTTCCCATGGTTTCTCCCAGGGCGCGGTTGACGTAGACCGCGCGGCACTGCAGGTTGTATCGAATAATGTTATCGGGCGAACTTTCTGCCAGCGAACGAAATTCCCGCTCTCTTTTTTTCAGCAAAAGCTCCATTCCTTTTCGTTCGGTAATGTCGCGAACAACCACCTGGACAACGGCCTTTTCGTCGAGACTCATGGGATTTAGCAGAATCTCCGCCGGGAATTCTACGCCGATATCAATTCTCCGTAGAACCCCTTCAAAACGTCGGCTTCCATTATGCATGGCCTCGGTAAACCACCGGTCAGGCAGGTAGGGAAAATCCCGGCTATCGCCTTGAACAAGCGGCGATATATCGGCGGGGCGTTTTTGACAAAACTCTTCCTGCGTCCTCATTCCAAACGTCTGCAAGGCGGCCCGGTTACAATCGATAAAGCCTTCTTCGTTAAGCAAAATCACGGCGTCGCCCGTTGAATCATAGAGCGAGCGGAATTTTGTTTCGGACCTTCGAAGGGCCTCTTCGGTCAGGTTCCTCTCGGTGATATCCTGTACGGTTCCCACCATTCTCAAGGCCGTGCCGCTTTCGTCAAATTCGACCTTGCCGCGTCCCTGGATATTGTGCTCGCTGCCATCCGGCCACACCACCCGGTGGACGCACTCATACGCGCCCTTGCCCTGCAAGGCTTCCTGCAAGACGGCTTCGACCCTGGCCACATCGCCGGGATGAATTGCTTTTCGAAAAACCTCATAAGAAGGCTGTATGCTTCGCGGCTCCATGCCCCAGAGACGATAATGTTCGTCAGACCATTGCAACTCACCCGTAACCGGGTTCCAGTCAAAGTTCCCCAGGTGGGCAATGCGTTGCGCCTGGTTCAGACTGTCTTCGGTATGAAAAAGTGAAATTTCATTTAACTTCCTGGTAAAGCGCAAAAGCATGTTCTCGCGAAACCCAAAACTTGTGCGCCGCGCAATGATTGTGGTAAAAATAAAAAACAACGTCGACATCAATCCCATGTTGAAGGCGATCTCGCCGCCCTCGATGAAAAGCCGGGCGCTCAGGGCGGCCATTACGGGAAAAGAAAACAACAAAACGGAAACAAAATCGACCGACATTGCGGTAATGGAACCTGCCGCCATGCCGGCCAACGCCAGCATTAAAATAGCCTGGCGCGAGAAATCGCCAACCGGGAACAATAAAAAAGCGGCAAGCCCCCAGCTCAGGCCGCTGAAACCAAGGCTTGCCCGGAACAGGTTCAACCAGGGAATATCGTTATCTCTCGTTTTGCGGTTATACGAAACAACCAGAACGAGACGCGCAAGAATCGAAATGCCTTGAAGAGAAAGCCAGTACAAAATTGCCGACGAAGGTACGGCATTCCAGAGAACCCTGACAAATACCAGGGAGACCAGTATGTTGGCCACCAGGGGAAATACAAAACCCTTGTACAAAGATCTGACCTGGGCAGCCCGGAATGTTACGAGCTGATCGGCTGTAATTAATGAGGGTTTCGCTTGCATAGGTGGTTTGTCACTGATCGCCCAAAATTAGCACGTTATTCATTTAGTTGAATTTTGACTCCATAATCCGACCCAACTGGCTATAGGAAACCTCCTCTTGTATGCCCGTAGCCAATTCCTTGATCACCACGGTATTCTTTTGAACCTCGTCGGCGCCCTGTAAAATTACAAAGGGGATATTTTTGCTGTGGGCTTCGTCAAATTGCTTGCCGAGTTTTTTATGCCCGCTGGAAAGCTCCACGCGAAAACCGGCCTTTCTCAATTCGCCGGCCATTTTAAAGGCGTTTAAACGAACTCCTTGAGCGGCGTTACCTGGCGCGTTATCGGCATTTGCCAGGACCGCGACATAAATTTGCGTATTGCGTTTGATCTCGGGCAGCAGGTTATGCGCCTTGAGAAAATCGACAAAAGTCACGTCGCCCATGCCAAAACCCACCGCGTTGATGGCGTCTTTGGTAAACGCCGAGACGAGGTTGTCGTAACGGCCGCCGCCAAAAAGCGACCGGCGATTGTCGGGATGCGTGTCAAATATTTCAAAAACAAGACCGGTGTAGTAGTCAAACCCGCGAATCACCGCCGGGTTGTATTGTACAAGGTCGCCATAGCCCATGGCCGAAAGGGTCTCCATGACCTCGACGAAACGTATCACGCATTCCTCGTTTTCGATGCCGCCGGTTTTTAAATACTCCAGGCCCGAATTCATGTAGTTTTTAAGATTGTCGATCTGGGCTTTCGAAAGCCCTTCGTCGGCCAGCATCTGGTCAAATTCCGCCGGGGTTACCTTTTCTTTTTTATCCATCACCCGGGAAATTACGGCCCACCTGTCGGGCGGTAGTTTCATGATTTTTTCAAAAATCATGTTTAATATCTTTCGATGATTTACATAAACCTGGTAATGTTCATGGGTTGCCCCGAATTTCGCGAGCAACTCGTTGGCAAGCTGCAGAATCTCAACGTCGCCCATGATCTCGTCGGAGGTTCCGAGAATATCGGCGTTGACCTGCCAGTGCTCGCGAAGACGCCCCTTTCCGGGTTTCTCGTAACGCCAGAGATTGGGTATCGAATACCAGCGAACCGGCCGGGGCAGTTCTCGAATTTTCTGGGCGACCATGCGCGCCACCGTCGGCGTTATTTCCGGGCGAATCGCCACCTTTCGGTCGCCCCGGTCAATAAAAGAATATATCTGCTGGTTGACGATCTCTTCGGAGGTCTTTGCCAGGTAGATGTCGACCGGCTCGATCAGCGGGGCGTCGATTTTCTCAAAACCAAACGACTCCAGGACCTCGCCGACCTTTTGAAACATCCAGGTGCGCATTCGCATTTCATCAGGATAAAAGTCCCTCGTACCCTTGTATGGCGCTGTTGATAAATATTCGCTCATTGGTAAAAACCCCTTATAACACCGGGGCCTGTGTCGGGAAAGCTTCCTGGATTTTTTGACTCAACTCAAACAACAGACTCTCGGAGAAATAGTTCCCCTGGAGTTGAATACCGACCGGGAGCTTTTCAAAAGGCCCCGGAACCGAAATCGCCGGAATGCCGGCAAGGGAGGCCCCGACCGTGAGAACGTCCGAAAGGTACATCTCGACCGGGTCCGAAGTCTTTTCGCCGAGCTTGAAAGGAACCGAAGGCGCCGTCGGCATTAAAATGACATCCATATTTTCAAAGGCGTTTACGTAGTCCCGTTTGATCAGGGCGCGGGTCTTCTGGGCCTTGCCGTAAAAAGCGTCGTAGTAACCGCTGGAGAGGGCATAGGTACCCAGCAAAATACGGCGCTTCACCTCGGGGCCAAAACCCTGGGTGCGGCTTTTTTCGTAGAGGTCGTTTAAGTCCTTAACGTCTTTGGCCCGGTTGCCGTAGCGAACGCCGTCGAATCGGGCCAGGTTGGCCGAGGCCTCGCTGGTGGCAGTCAGGTAATACACCGCGATTCCGTATTTCTGGTGAGGCAGGTCGACGTCGACAATCTTGCCATTTGTGATGACTTCTTTTTGAAGAAAGTCGACGACCTGGTCAAACGACTTTTTCACCTCGGGGCTGAGGTTTTCTAAAAGCGAACGCGGTACGCCGATTTTCAAAGATTTTACATCGTAGGGCTTGATTTTATACATCGACTCGGGAACGCTTGTGGAATCTTTTGGGTCAAGCCCTTTGAGCATATTGTAAATGATTTCATTGTCCGAGGCATATTTTGTAAACGGGCCAATCTGGTCCAGACTTGAGGCAAAGGCGATCAGGCCGTAGCGCGAAACTGTTCCATAGGTGGGTTTCATGCCGACAATGCCGGTAAAGGCGGCGGGTTGACGAATCGACCCCCCGGTGTCAGAACCCAGGGTAACGGGTAAAAAATCGGCGGCAACGGCCGCGGCGGACCCGCCCGAAGAACCGCCCGGGGCGCGCTCCAGGTCATACGGGTTGCGGGTCATTTTAAAGGCCGAGTTCTCAGTCGACGACCCCATGGCAAATTCGTCCATGTTGAGCCGCCCCATGGGGACCAACCCCTGCCCCGTCAAGCGCTCGATCGCGGTGGCCGTATACGGGGAAACAAAACCCTCGAGAATTTTCGACCCGCAGGTAGACTTGCAACCCTTCATGACGATGTTGTCTTTAATGCCGACCGGAATACCGTCATAGGGCGAAAGCGGCTTACCCGCCTGGATTCGCTTTTCAGACTCCCGGGCAGATGAAAGGGCAAACTCCCGGTCGACCTCGATAAAGGCGTTAACCTTCGAGTCATGTGCGTCGATTTGCTTTAAATAGCCGTTGAGAAGTTCAACGGGGGAAATTTCTTTTTTTTGAAGTTTTTCACTGAGGTTTTGTAATATAGACAATGCCATGCGTCATTTCTATAACGGAAAACATCTCATCGACAAATTTTTTTACCGATGTACGTTCAAAAGACATCCCTGTAAATCTACGATAACGCCTCCAACCATGGCGCAGCACGGCGAACCTCGATATTGCCGTCGAAAAATTCGTTTCGCAGATGCCTCACAAGTAAAATCCCCTTGATGCCATAACGCTCTTCATAATAGCGCATAGCGGCCCCAATCGTAGCATCGGAGTGCTTCACCTCAAGCATGTACTGCGGGGTTTCGTCGTCGGCAACGAGAAAGTCCACCTCGCGTCCCTCTTTAGTTCGCAAATAAAACAACTCCCGGAGCCTGCCCTGCCGATCCTGGGTGTTGAGACAATGTTTGTACAAACTCAGCGCGACGAGATTTTCCAGGCGTTTGCCGGGGTCGTCGGCGACCAAACCGGTGTCAAAAAAATAAATCTTGGGTTCTTTTTGAATACTGCGGGCGATATTTCTCGAAAAGGGCGCGACCCGAAAGACTATAAAAAGAGCCTCGAACAAGCCAATATATTTTTTAACGGTGTTAGGCGAAAGGTCGCTGTCGCGGGCAATGGCCGAATAACTGACCGGCGAGCCGACGCGTTCCTGCAGCAGGCGCAAAACAAGAGAAAGGCTGCGGAGGTTGGAGACCGAGTCGATACTAAAGACATCTTCGCGAATGAGGCCGTCAATATACTGCCTGCGCCACCGGTCGGCATCCACTGGGGTCTCGGCCAGAAACGGCTCGGGAAACCCGCCCCGGGTCAACAGCCTGTCGAGATCGTTTTCGTAAATACTCCCCTTGAGGTCGTCGGGGGTAAACGGCAAAAGCCGGTGGGCAAAATACCGCCCGGCAAGCGAGTCGCCCAGCCCCCGAAAGGTGTCGAGGCGGGCGCTGCCGGTGACCAGAATCGACTGCCCCGTCGGCCGGGTGTCGTATATACCCTTGAGAAAGTTTTTCCAGTCGGGCATCTTGTGCAGTTCGTCGAAAACAACAAGGTCCGCCTCGGGAAACCAGGTCGAAGATGTAATCATCTTACGGTCTTCCAGGCTGTCGTAGTTGAGGTAAACCGACGCCGGACTTAAAAAATGTTTGGCAAGCCAGGTCTTGCCAACTTGCCGCGGCCCCACCAGAAAAACCATTTTTTTCTGCAGATCTCTACGAATGATTTCACTCTCATCACCCCTCATTTGACTATTTTGCAATGAAAACACAAATAGTCAAGACTATTTTGCAATACATTGCGAAATAGTCTTATTGTAAATTAAAAGAAGCGTTTAAAAGGGGAGAATAAGAATATACCAGACGTGGTTTTTCGATTCTCCCCTAATTGCGGCCAGGTCATCACCTGGCCTTCATTACCCCTTTTATTTTTTTGAAACGAAGGGGTTACCCCTGAGGTAAAAACGCCAGGGAAGGTCGGCCCCGGCAGAAATGCCAATGCGGGTGGTCGTAACGACGTCAGCATCGAGAACCGTTTCGCCGTTAGATACATAAAGGTCATCGCTTTGTAACGAATGACCGTTTTGCGCCGTCGTGATGGCCAGTGCCTGGCATAGTTTTGCCGGGCCGTTGGCGAGGTTTTTTTCGATCGCCTTCGGACCCCGGTTTTTTTGCATCAGGGGGATACCCGCAACCGGTTCGAGGGCGCGAATCAATACCGCGGCGGCGACCCCTTCTTTTTCGGTGACGATGTTCATGCAATAATGCATACCATAGGTGAAATAGACATAAAGACGGCCGGGCGGCCCGAACATAACGGCGTTACGCGCGGTCATACCGCGGTGGGCGTGACACGACGGGTCGCCGACCTCGTGGTAGGCTTCGGTCTCGACGATTTTGCCAACCATCGCGCCCCCGGCGGTTTTTCTTACCAGGAATTTCCCGAGGAGGTTGCGGGCAACCCCCAGGGTATCGCCGGAATAAAACGACACGGGCAGCTTTTGATCAGGCGTCCTGGTCACCGTCGTCATCTGCAGCGTTATCTGCGGCGTTACCCGCTTCTTCTCCCTCGCCAAGCTCCAGTACGGGCAGGGCCCTTACGGCGTTGCCCGCGATACCACGAATGGAGCCATACATATGGGTGGTGTTTAAAAGTACCTTTTCAATCTGCTTTTCCCGTCGGCTCCAGATGCTCTTCATGGCGTTTTTTTCTTTTTCAAGATCGATCTTCATCTGGGTAAAGCCCTCGACGATGGCCTCGATTTGCAGGCGAAATTCGTTGCCGGTTAAAAAGTCATAGAGCATGACCATCTTTTCGCCCTTATTCTCCTGGCTGGCGACGGCGTTACTGAGTAAAACCAGCGTCTCGCGCAAAACAACGCAGAGACTTTTAAATTCCTCAAATGTACAAATCCAGATGCCGTCTTTTTGCCCCATGCGCTCCATGTCGGCGGGCATGGCCTCGGTGACAAGTACGCCGATGTTGGCGTTTTTCTGGCGAATGTCGGCCTTGAATTTTTCGATCCAGGCGGGCTGAAAGCTTTTTGTGCGCTTGCTCTCGTAGTAGATCGTGCCGCAGTTTTGCCGTTCGGTCGTATTGACGGTCTGCAGGCAGTCGGCCCCGCTGGCCCCTTTTTTAATTTCCTCGATGGTATCGAGGGCAAAGCGGCTTCTGAGCCATTCTTCAATGACAAGCTCCTGGGCCTCGCCCTGGCGTTGCATCGACCCCTGTTCGGCCTGTCTCTGGGCCTCTTTGAGTTTGTCATTTAACTGCTCGATCAACTGGTCGCGTTCGGAAATTTTCATAAAAGCTTTGGCCTCTTCGAGCTTTTGAATTTTTTCTTTTTCTTCCAGGAGCGTCTTGTTTAATTTTTCCTGGCTTTCCAGTTCGATGGCGTCTCGCAGTTCGGCCTTCTCGCGCTTTAACCGTTCGATTTCGGATTTTGACTTGTTGAGCTCTTTTACCTGCTCGGACTTTTCGCCCAACTCCGTTTGCAATGCGCGGATTTCTTCGGAATGTTCGTCGAGGATTTTTTTCTTTAAAGAGGTTTCGAGTTTTATTTTTTCGTCTTTCAGGATATTTTCAATTTGCTCGGCGACATTCCGGTCAAGGTTTTTCTTTTCCTTTTCGAGTTCGTCCCTCAAAGCCTTAACCTGGCTTTCCTGGCCTTCTATTTTTTTGCGCTCTTCGGCAAGCTGCTCGTTATATTTTTTTTTGATGTCTTCTTCGATCCGCCGCGACAAAATTTCGCTAACGTCAATTTCGTTGCCGCATTCGGGGCATTTGATCTGGTTGGCTTCCTGGCTCATCGACTTTCCGTTATTCGTGGCGGCCTACTGCCACATGAGTTTGAAAATTTTATTGGCCCAGGCCTTCCAGATCAGGTGGGGTCTCTTGCCGTCGTCGGGCAACGGCAGCAGGGTGATCATTTCGTAAAGACCGGTCTGGGTATAATGCTGGTACAAATTGGGGTAGTAACGGGTCTCCAGGCTGAGGTCGCCGTTAAAGACCATCGCCACGGAGTTTAACACCTTGAGCTCTTCGCGGGAAAACACATTCGGCACTTTTTTATTGGCCTTGAAGGTCAACCCCTTCAAGACGACCATTTCGCCGACCGGGCCCCGCTCACGAACCAACAGCGGCGTAACCTCGATGTCGCCCTCGACAACCATCGAATGCATGACCTCGTTGAACATGACCGGCTGGGGGCTGCCCTCGATATGGAGGTACTGGGTCTCGGTAATCAACCGGGAATACTTTTGAAAAAAATGACCCTCGGCGTAGTAGAGGTGTTTGCACAGGCTGACCCGGTTTAACTTCTCGGGAATCTTGCTGATCATAAACAGGATCGCGGCCCGCAACTTGGGCATCCCGGTATTCATGTCTATCTGGTAATCGCTCATTTTGTTCTTTTCAGGGTCGTCCATGGTATCATCCCGGGTGTGTGAAATTTATCTATTCCTACCTGGGGCTGGTCTCGTACCCGTTTAGTTTAGCATTGATGGAAGAAAAAATTACTGAGGTTGTACAGCAAAAAAAAGGTTTTGTATATGGGCTCGAACACGAAAGGGTCTACACGGCGGGGTTAAAGACGGCCCCCGAACATATCCTGCAGGACCTCCCCTATGTAAAGACCCGCCGGGGGGGCTCGATCACGGTACACAACCCCGGTCAACTGGTCTTTTACACGGTTTTTCCCCTGGCAGAAATCGGCGGCAACCTGGAACGCTATATTCGCACCCTCGAAGCCTCGATCATCGCGACGCTGAAAGACTACGGCATCGAATCGTTTGCCCACGACGAACATACCGGCGTCTGGACCAAAAACGGCAAGATCGCCTTCATCGGCCTTTCGGCCAAAAAAGGCGCCGTCTACCACGGAGCCGCCCTCAACGTCACCAACGACCTTGCCGACTACAAACCCATCGTCAGTTGCGGTCTGCCCCTGCCCATAACGCGAATGATCGACGAACCGGGAGTCATCTCAAAAGATCTTTCGTTGCCCGAAATATCGCAAGCGTTGTTTGGGCATTTTGTGGGGAATATGCAGGGGGAGTGAAAGTTATTAGCGTAGGAATGGGGAATGACTGCTCATTTTGTCACACAGCCAGTGAATCTGGTAATCCGAACGTTCCAGCGTAAAAGGGGCCGAGCTTTTATTTAATTTTCCTTTGCAATATACGCATTCCATTTTATTTCCTCCTGCTCAGGTTTTCAAAATTTTATCTTTTTGCAGTCTTAAGGACTTTAAAACCAATTTTTTGAGATGTGCGTATTGAGCTTTTAAGTCTTTCTTTCAAAGCTTGCTTTAATTCCAAATTTTCCACTTCTTTAAACGCCTTTTCTTTCCATTCCCAAACCTCAAGAAGCGCTTTAGATTCTTTCTTATTCATACATAACCTCCATTGGAGTAATTATTCTCAATTGTTTATTATATCCTTCTGTAATATTGACAGCAATTATTTTACTTTCTTTGTTCACATTTGCAAGATGCCGGTAATTCCAGCTTAATAAATAATCAATATCGAAAACGCTACAAATGGAAATATGAAGCGCATCTTCAATTTTATTTTGGGGTATAATATTTTCTTTCATATAAACATACGCAAGGTTTTCAATCTCTTCTGCTTTTGCTTCAATATCCAATAAATTTAAATTGTAGTTGGTTACGACATCAAGTAATTTTTGCTTTTTCGTTTCATCGTTTGTTTTATTTATTTCATCGATAACGACCGAGGAAATGAAAACCTCATAGATATTATTTTTGATATAATCTTCGAATAACTCAATGGTTACGTCGCGTTTTTCCGGCGCATCATCTGCAAATAAAAAATTTATGACGGATGTATCGAGATATATTTCTTGTTTTCTCATTTGGCTTCCCCCTCGATAATAATGTCACTTTTTTTACGCAAAAAAAGTAACCAAAAAAGCGTCCAGATGCTGGCGCCATCGTGGCGCGGCATCTGGCGTTTTTTCTGCATCCTGGGTTGAATCTGGTTCATGGACTTATTTGCTTCGCGTTATTACGCTGTTCCCTCCACAATTGCAATCTCTTCCGGTGTCAACCCATACAATTGATATACCAGTTGATCAATTTGACGATCGGTTGCCTCAATTTTTTTGATATTTGAAATGGTGATATGCTGTGGTTCATGCCTGACGTCCCAGGTTAAAGATATAGGACAACCAATCATATCTAATTGCCCACAATGATCAAAAATTACAAAATTAGAATTGCCTGTATCATGATCTGACTTAAGGGTGCGCAACAAAGTTAAACCCGCAGTACTTATTGTCCAGTCGCTATCTTCATTCGAAACAATACAATCATTGAAAGAAAGAAAAATTGAACCATGTGTACAAAGATCAATTCCCTCATCTACCCCTTTGTCATCTAAAATGAAAGATTGGTTCAATATTTTTAATTTAAATTTATCCATGTTCTTTTTAATAAAAATTTAACCCCAACTTCCTATGATAATTCCTTTTCAATTATTAATAACTCAATACGCAATAAATTACAAACATATCTAAAGTGATTTCTAAATGTTTCATGCTCAAGAAGCGCATCATACATTATTTGCTCAGAATCGCTACCACTAAAATGACCTTTTAACTTCGTTCGCAAAAATTGCAAAGTGCGTAACCCAACTAATCCTTCTGAATTAAAATCAGCTTTAGAATAACGAACAAGTCTTTCAAGAAGTTTTATTGATTTTTCCTCTTTATCATATTGGATTTCAAATTGATCAAGTTTATTTCGAATAACATCTAATTTAAAACCTTCAATAATTAACTTTGCTAAATCCATGAAAGCATCAGACCATTCATCTCTACTGTCAGTAATAGGAGTATTTACGCGGGTTAATAGATTTTCTGCCTTTAGAGACCACCAGTCAACTTCGGATGAATGCCAACTTTTAACTATTTCGAGTAATTCTTGTAAAGGTTCCTGGAATAATACAAACTCACCCTCAAAATCGTTAATATATGCACGTTTGGAAATACTTGATTTCGGTTCTACATTATGTGATAACCAATGTAATTGTTCTTCATAGGGAAGGGAACGTAAATAACAAATATAAGTATGCACTTGCCCTGCTTCATTTATATCTATACCCTTCAGAAACCATGCGGCACGGCAAGTGATATCACGATCCCCAATTTGGTATTTATCTTTATCAGCTTTATATTTTAACAAGACTTCGGGCTTAAAAAAAGCAGGAGATAATTCATATGGCAAGTTATTATTTTTTGCCTCAAAATAATTAGTTGATCTATCAGGATCAGTAGATATTTTTGTAATGAAATTATTACGCCAATCATATGCTAGAAATTCTACATATTTTCGATTTTTACGACCAGACCACCCATCTATGATATCTGTAAACACCTTGTCAACTGGTCGTTTTAAAGAAATAATCTGTATACCTCGGGTAAAAGATGCACGACCTGGTTCAATATGCTGACGATAAAATATTTCATCCGAATCAAAGATGTCCAACGGTAATTCACGTGACCATCCCGAAAAACTACCTTCCTTAAACAAAGTAAAATCAAACATCCTGACTAATGAAGAATTTGTTGCAGCGAGGTATTCTTCCAAAGTATTCCATTCAAAAGTTACAAGATTAATACTATCATTATTTTCATTACAAGAGCTAACTGTAACGATAGAAGTTAAATCACCAAACTCATTATAACGGCAATATGCTTTTTTTTCTGGCCTCCAATGAATATTTGCAAGATGTGCATATTCCTGATGTAATTCAAAATAATTGCGATCTGAACCTGACCAGCCTTCAAAAGTACGACCAAAAATAAGTTGCCACCCATTATCAATAACTTTACTACTAGTGTGAAGGCCTCGCTCAACCCAAACATCATCCCTGCCACTGCCGGTAATATAGCCAGCAATAGACCTGTAAGGGTCAAAATTCCACCCAATAAGTGCAGGTTTATCAATCGGGAAAAGCTTTTCATTCGGAACAACAACGGCATGCACAAAAAAATACTTACCGACTCCGTAGACAATTATCTCACGACTACCGCTATTATTTTTCAATAAATCTAAATGAGATTTTGCAAGTAACCATTGGTCAAACTCATCCTTATTATTTGGAACCACATCTATATTTTTAATAGATTCAATTAATTTCTTATGTTCGTAATTATGCAAATTTTACTCCATGAATCCATGCGTCGGCAGATTCCAATTTAGCCAATCTCCCATTTTTCCTTTTTAGATTTTTTTACGATATCCATACTGCAATGAGAAACGGAGACAATATAAATATTATTGTTTCTTATTTCGTATACAATTCTATAATTATAGAAAATTATTTCTCTTAGATTTTTGTCATCGAATTCGGGCACAATGCGGCCAATGTTTGGATAATTTTCTAAATTTCGGGTATGGCGCAATAAATTCTCTATAAAATCAATGGCAAATATTGGCGCGTCTATGGCAATAAAATTACCAATATTTTCCAAATCAGATTGGGCTATTTTTGACCAATAGACTTTGCCCATGTTCGCATCTTTTTTTCTACTTCGTCTTGCGTTAAAAGATTACCTTGATCAATTTCGGCGCGACCTTTCTCTATTTTTGACTTAAAATAAAGTTCCGCCATGATGTCCATGGTGGAACTGTTTTCGGGTAATTTTTCAATTAAATTTATTGCGTCTTGCTTGGAACTCATTGTTTGATTAGTTACCTGATTTGCCTTGTTTTGTCAATAATTTCTAATAAATCTCCCCCCCCTACTTACACCCCCGGATAAAGCGGTCTTTGCCCGAGAGGTCTTTTTTAACTTCGATGCGGGTAAAACCGGCTTCGGCCAGCAGTTGGGCGATAGAGCCGATCAAGGTGGGGCTGGTTTCGAGGTAGAGCCAACCTCCGGGCTGCAGGCGGGCGAAGGCCCCCGAGATCAGGGCCCGGTTGAACTTTCCGGGGTCGTCGACCAAAAGGGCCTGGCGGGGTTCGAAATTTTTTACGCCGGCGTCGAGATACTCGAATTCATCGGCGGTTACGTAGGGAGGGTTTGAGACAATCAATTGAAAATCATCCGGGGTGATGTCTGTAAAGAGGTCGCTTCTGAGAATGTCGATTATGGGGGGCTTTGCCCCGGTATGTTCTTTCTCTACTCCCGGGTGATTCACGGGGTTGTTCATGGAGTTACTCATGAGGTGATTCACGGGGTTGCCCAGGCAGTTGCCCAAGAAACCGGCCATGATTTCAGAGGCATTTCTGCGGGCGACGCCTAACGCCTCTTCGGATAGGTCGGCCAGGCAAACCAGGGCCGCCGGAAGTTCGCAGGCCAGGGTCAGGCCGATACAGCCCGAGCCGGTGCAGAGATCGAGAATCTTCAGGCCGCCGTTTTTTTTATCGTATTCGGGTTCGCCTTGAGAGCTGCTTTGCGGGCCCGGTTCATTGAGCGACTCGTTAAAGGAATTCACGATCCATTCGACGAGCTCTTCGGTCTCGGGCCGGGGTATGAGAACCGCCTTGTCGACGAAAAACTTTCGCCCGTAAAATTCGGCATCGCCCAGAAGGTAGGCCGTTGGCGCCCCGGTTTGTTTTTGCCTGACCAGGCCCTCAAATTCGCGCAGCTCGTCGCCGGTTAGAGCCCTGTCTTTGTTGATCACAACCTGGGTGCGTGTGATACCGAGAACGTGCGAAAGTAACAACTCGGCCTCAAGCCGGGGGCTTTCGATTTTCGCCTTTGCTGTGGTCTGTGATGGCGTTGACGCGGCGTCAGCCGCGGTAAAAAAATCCACGCTTTTTCGAATCGCCCCCTCGACCGTTTCACCGGCTTTAAAAAGGTCTTTTACTATAACCGGGGTCTCATCGGGAATCTTCATCAGGGTCTCCAGAGGGGAATCAATCGGGTTTGACAAATCTTACAATCAGGATGTCATACAGGGCCGGGAAAAGCCTGTAGACAAACAGGGCAAATTTTTCTTTGAAACCGGCGGGGGTAATTTCTTTTTTTCGTTTAACGATGGCCTCAAGCATCATCCTGACGGCCTCGGCGACATCGAGCCCCTTGAGTTGACCGGCGCTGACCCGGGAATACCTGTCGCCCTCGCCGGTCAGGGCGTTGACAGAAAAATCTGTTTTAACATAACCAAAATTTACGCATAGATAATGTATATTTTTTTCTTCAAGCCGAACGCTTCGAATATAGGCGTTAAGCGCGTGCTTTGCGGCGCCGTAGACCGACCTGTACGGCAGGGCGACCATGCCCTGGACGCTGGAGACGGCAACCACATGGCCGTTTTCTTTTTCAATGTACTTTCGGCAAAACCCGAGAAGATAAACCATCGCGTTAAAATTTACCTCCATGACGTTTCGAAACACGTCGTTTTGAATGTCCCGGGCGGCGCTTCGTATGCCGACCCCGGCGCAATGAACCAGGGCGTTGATTTTTTTATATTTTTTAGCGGCCCCGCGAACGTACTTTTCGCAGTCCTTGGGCTTTGCCACGTCGCCCTTGAAAATACTCAGGGAGTTTTTATATTGTTTTTGCAATGCCTCAAGCGCCGGCGACTTTCGAACAAAGGCATGCACAAAGGCGCCGTTTTCCAGCAATACCCTTGCGGTTTCAAAACCGATACCCGAACCAGCCCCAGTCACCAGGAATACCCTGCCTGTAAAATAACTCTTATCCATAAATCCTCATTGTGGTTGTGAACTTTAAAACTATCCTGTCAAACGATAAAAATGATTTGCAGTGTGTATTCCGTTTTGCGAGTATAATACCACATGAATCATACGACCAAAAAAACAAATTCGGCGCAGGCCAAACCCGGAGCCGGCCGGGATTTTTTCGCCGGGTACAAATTTAATAAAAAATTTCTGGACCCGATTGTCAAGCTTATAGAAAAGCACGACAAGTTTATTTTAACAACCCACATTGGCAGCGACCCCGACGGCCTCGGCAGCCAGGTCGGTATTTACCAGTTACTGAAAAAACTTAAAAAAAAGGTTATCATCATCAACGCCGAAAAGGTTCCCGACAATTACGCCTTCATGGTATCCGGCGTGAACGTAAAAAATACCGAAAGCGATCTCCAGGAGATCGAGAAAATGAACCTGGCCGGTTACCTGCTTTTAATTCTCGACAATTCCGAAATCAAACGGGTCGGCAAGATTCTCGAAATCTGCGCGCAATTCAAGTGCCCCCTGGCGACCATCGATCACCACATTGTCGACAAACAAAAGAACATGTTCGTCGACGACTCCTATGCCGCCACCAGCGAAATTGTCTGGGAACTCTACCGTTACCTGAAAATCCCGATGAGCCGGGAAACCGCGGTCAGCCTCTACTGTGGTATCATCGCCGACACCGGCAATTTTCGCTACTCCAAGACGTCGATGCGGACCCACATTGCCGGCGGCGACCTGCTTGACCACGGGGTCAACTCCGACGAGGTCTATCGTTTTATCTACGAATCGTCGCCGCCCGACCGCCTGGTACTTTTAAAGCGAATTCTCGACAAGGCCGTCATTAACAGCGAAAAAAACTACGTCGCCGCGTTTGTGAAGAAAAGCATGTTTAAAAAACTCAAGCTTGGCGATACGCCGACCGAAGGCATCGTGAACCAGTTCCTGGCGGTCAAGGGGATCAAGATCTCGGCCCTCATGACCGAGACTCCCGGCGGCGACCTCAAATGCTCCCTGCGGTCGATCGACGACGTCAACGTTGCCGCCCTTGCCAAAAAATTCGGCGGCGGCGGCCACAAAAACGCAGCCGGCCTGTTCATCAAGGGCCCCTTCATGGAGTCGGCCAAAAAGGTCATCGCCGAAATCGAAAAAACCCTGAAGTAAACAGTTTCAATCTTTCTTTACCAGCGATAACGTCTTTCGCCCGGTCATGATGACGGCGGGGATCAACGACGAAATTCCGGCAAATAAAATCGACCCGAGAATCAGGTACCACTTTTCGGCCAGCGAAATGGTGAAATCGAAGGTGATGCTGCCCTGGTAGAGCTTGCCCGCCCAGGGGATCGCCATCATCGACTGCTGTAAAAATTGCGAAAAGTTTTTGGCGATATAGTAGGCGATCGAAGAGTGAAACGCTCCCCAGAAGGCCCCCTCGATAAAAATCAACAGCCAGAGAAACAGCGGCGAGGCCCCAAAAACCAGGTATAACCCGAACTCATACCGCTTCTGGGTGGTTAATATGATAAACGAATTCGACAGCGATATCGCGCTGATCACCATCAGTATGGCGACAAATGACCATAGTAAAATATCGAGCCTGTTCAGCCACTTGTTGATTTTATTATACGTGTTGTCATCGCCCGAGATCACGACAAAGCCCGAGCCGGTCAGCCGTTGGACGACATTTCCAACGTCGTTGATATTCTTTACCCGAATGTAGATTTTGTCGTATGAATTTGCCGCGCGGTATTGGCGATCCCTCAGGTGCATGCCCCGAACCCACTCCAGGGGGGCCCCGACAACCGACACCATGTTCTGGGGCACAAACCCGCAGACCACGCCGACGTACAATTCGCCCGAACGCGAATCGCCGTTGCCGTTCATCACGCTCTGCCCCAGGCCCATGTTCAGCCTCAACCCGATCATGTTCTTCTTGGTTACCGGCGGCAGACCGTTCATCATCGTATAGGCATAGGCCATCTCGGCAAAAGACTCCGGCAATACCAGCGGAACCACGGGGATCTTTTCCCCCGTCGGGGATATTTCGTATGACGGCTTGAAGTCCCGCATGCAGCGCAGGTTATCCGACACCAGGTCGTTGCTTACCCCCTGCAGTAAGAGATCAAAGGCGATGCCCATCTTGCTCAACACCGGGTGGTCGAATTTCCCCAGGATCGATTTCTGCAAGACCTGGGTCCGGCTGATTTTGTCGATACCGTCCCAGGTTTTAATGGCTTCTATTTTTTCGGCGGGAATACCCAGAACGATGTCGCTTCTTTTTCGAAGCAGGCTGATCAGGCTGGAAGTCTTGCTCTGTTCGGGCGTGGCCTTGGCCACGATCGTATCCAGCGGAATATTTTTTTCAAACTGGTCGACGATGAACTTCTTCAGGGGTCTCAATATGCCCAGGATGGAAAAAATCAACACCAGTGAAATCAAAAGCCCCAGCGAAGACAAAAACATTCTCAGAAATTGTTTTCGTAACAGGTAAAAAAACAAATAAACCCGCCTGACGACAAAATGGTATAAATACTTAATGTTCATTTTGTTTTTCTACTTTGGGATTTTTTTGCCGAAGGTTTTTCTTTAGAAAAACCTTCGGCATTTTTTGTAATGGCGATTCTGGCATCTTCAATTTTCCAGACATAATCGGCCTGGCGGCTGATTATGGGGCTGTGGGTAACGCAAATGATTGTAAAACCGCGATGCTTCAGGTCCAGCAATTGCCCGATCACCTCCTGCTCGGTCTCAGCATCAAGATTCCCTGTAGGTTCGTCAAGCAGCAAAAGTTTTGGCTCAAGAAGCAGGGCCCGCGCCAGGGCCGTTCTCTGGGCCTCGCCCCCGGAAATATCCGACGGGTAGGCCTTCCTCCGGTGTTCCAGGCCCAGCAGGTTCAAAAGATAATCGGTTCGCTCCCTGGGCAGCGTCTCGCCGGTAAAGTATATCGGAAACTGGATGTTCTGCTCGATGGTTAAAAAGGGCAACAGCCGAAAGTCCTGGAACAAAAAGCCGATGTTTTTTTTGCGAAAATTGCCGAGACCGATTTCGCCGACCCTGTAGACCCGCTTGTTTTCAAAAAGATACTTGCCCATCGAAGGCCTGAGAAATCCCCCGAGGGTATAAAGCAGGGTGCTCTTGCCGGTGCCCGACTTGCCGGTTACGGCGATAAAATCGCCTTTTTTAACCTGGCAACTTGCCCCGGAGAAGATGATTTTTTTTCGATACGATACCTCGATGTCTTCCAGTTCAAGAATAAAATCGTCTCCCGCGTCTTTGCCCCCGGCCCTGCCCGGAATACCATTACCGGATTTTTTTTGCGCAGCGCCGCCGAGACCCTGTTTTTTAGACCTGCCCCCTGTAGCTTTCGACGAATGAATTTCAGTCTTTTTCATATATGGATATGTTCTTATACGGAATATCCTGCTGGGTATGGTACATGCCGATAATTTCGGTCTTTCGATCCTTTTGAATGTTAAAGACCAGGTTTGTCAGGTGTTCGCGCAACAAAAAAATTCCCCTGCCGTGGGAATCGGCAATCCCCTGGGGAAGGGAGTTTACCGGGTCAATCACGATATGCCGGTAAAGCCGGTATAAAATTTCCTGCTTGCGAAGCGCCCCATGGGGGTCCTGGCAGGTAATGATGACCCAGTCGTTATAAAACCCGTATTGAAAAATCACGTAGTCTTCGGGGTCAAGCACGATGTTGTCGTTGGGTATCAACATCGAGGTTTCGTCGTTCCTGCGCTGGTACTTGAAGGTGCCGTCCTCAAACCGCGGGGCCCTTACCATGGCGTTGGCCAGGAGTTCGTCCATCACCAGGCGGGAGGTCGCCACCGGTACATTTTTTTCTTTTTGAAGAACCTCGGCAACCGTATTGATCCAGTAGATTTTATCGGTCGTTGACTTGATCGTCACGCTGTACAACTCTTTGTTGCCCGGGGTCGCCCCGTTGTTCATTTCGGATGGGTAAAAGGTGCGGATGTCGGAAAAGTATTTTTCTACCCCGAATATATCCTGCGAGAGTATTTTCTGGGCCATGACAAATATGTCGTGAAGACTCATCTGGGAATGCTTCGTGATGACCTGGTCGATGCACTCGCGGTAGATAATTTCCATGTAGTCGTTGATCTCGTAAGAGGTGATCAGGGCAACCTTGGTCGACTTGCTGTGCTGCCGGGCAAACCGGATGAGATCAAATCCCGTTCGATCGGTAAGATGAATATCGGTAACAATGAGATCAAAGGGCGAATTTTCATCGAGGCTGTTTCGAATCTCGGCCTCGGCGTCTTTGATAGTGGTAACAAAATGGATCTGGAATACTTTGGATAAATAATCGTTTATGGCCAGTACGATCGACTCGGCGTCTTCAACGAGAAGGATCTTTTTTTTGGTCTCTGTAAAAAGATAACCGCTTTTCGATAATACCGTATTTAGCATGATGTGTTTGGGGCTTCCTCCTGCTTCATATAAATCGTCACCATGGTTTTTTCGCCAACCGATTCGATGCTGATCGTGGAATGATGTTCCTTCAAAATCTTGCCGGCAATGTACAATCCGAGCCCGAGACCACGAAAACTTTCCTTGGTTGTGAAGTAGGGCTTGAATACCTTCGTTAACGCCTCATTTGAAATTCCGCCCGCGTTGTCAATGATCTGAATCTTGACAAAACCGGGTTTATCGGTTTTTTCGACAATTACACTAACCTCGGGCACCCCGTCCCCCATCTGTGGATTTGCCCTCAGGCTGAACATTTCAAAACTGTTTTTTAAAATATTGATAAAACATTGCTCCAGCTTGGCGGAATTTCCGGCGATGGTAAACGATTCGCCCGCATTCCACTGGAACACGACGCGAATGTTGTCCGACTGGTAGACCCGAACGACATTGTCAAGAGCTGATTTTAATACCGATTTTAAATCGACCAGTTTGTAGGCTTTATTTACGGGCCGGGAATAGTTTCGAATCTCCGAAAGCACCCCGGCGGCGCGGCGAATGTCTTTCAGGAGCAGGTCGACAAGCGGTCTTAGTTCGCCCGTTTGAACAACCTCTTTTGAATCCAGAATTTTCACAATCTGCTGGCGGGTCAGGTTTAAACCCGTGATCGGGTTGGATAACTCATGGGCCACGGTCTGCACGTGAGCCCCCAGCGTGATCAACTGGTCGCCGGCATTATAAATCGACTCGCCTTGACTGACATTTAAAATGTCTACATAGATGCCTTCGTCGTTGTGGTAGAGAACCTTCTGGGTAAGCGAAAAATCCCGGAAAGCTACCTCCCGGCCGAGGTGGTTTTTAATACGAATGGTTCGTTTCGGCAAAGCACTTTGAGCTTTCTGATCATCCTTGTTATCGGTAAAGGTAAAACCGCAGTAGGAACACGGCACATCCTGGTTGAAGATAACCTTGTAACAGGGTTGTTCCGGGTCGCTTTTAATAGAATCCCCTGAAACACCGGGGCTACGGTTCGTATACAAGACCTGGCGGCGATGGTTTATTACATAGACATCGGTATCAAAAAGATCGACCAGGTCACTGACAATATCCTTCAAGGTAATGGAAGAATCAAAGACCCGAAGCTCACTGAAAAGCAAATTATCGGTTGGAGCATAAAAAAAGGCCCCGAAGGGCCTTTTTGAAAAAGTTTGAAAACAGGAGGTTTTCCGTATACCGATTAGTAATTAACCGCTTTTTTCAACTCCTCGGTGGTTCTCTGGTGGGAATCCGTACCGTAGAAGTCGACATATTTTCTGGTATAGCGCAAATCTTCTTCCAGGTTATCCAGGAAATCCAGGTAGAATTCTTTTTTAAACTGGATACGGTTTGGATTTGAAATCGTATTGGACATATCGGCCAATTTAAATTCCAGCGGGGTTTCTTTGTTTTGTTGTCTGAAAATCGTAATATCCCCATTATCCTCCGTACCGGGCGAAGGATCCACTACTCTTAAAACCTGCTTGGTTCGAAGTTTGTAGTTCTCTTCTACAATTTCTGACTCTACTTTAGAGCAGGTTTGACCAGAATAGTACAATCTCATTACTTTCTTTTTGCCGCCGACAATCGTGGTTGAATTGGAAGCTTCGGTAATGAAGTCATACTTTTCCAACTCGATATAACCATTGCCCTTTCTAAATCGGGACTGAACCGGCGTATGGGTTACTTCCAGGTTCATTAAATCGGCATATTGTTCGAGCTTTTTGTTGATCAGGGCGATTTTTGAATCGAGACTTTTCTCGAAATCATCCAGTTCTTTTGCTTGTTGCGAACTCAGACCGGTTTTACCGGTTTTTGAGTCTTGAGAATATAATGCCCCTCCCAGAATTGCCAGAAAGGCCATTATTGATAACGTAATTTTTTTATTAGACATATCCAACCTCAATTGTTTTCTTAATTATCGTATTTGCAAAGGATAAACTGAAATTAGGTTCCCCAATTTATCTGCTTTTTTATATAGACGAAAGGAATTACAAAATTTCAACGAAAACCGGGGGAATCCTCCCCAAATAAAGAGTTCCGCCGATAAAATTTGTATATTCAACACAACCTTGTTTCCCTTATACACAATACCTTATGCGTACCCCGGTAAATACACCCGTTTATAAAAAAACCAAAATCATCTGTACTATCGGCCCGGCATCGTCTTCCAAGGCTATGATTAAAAAACTCGCCGAGGCGGGTATGAACATCGCGAGAATCAATTTTTCTCACGGCAACCACGAAACCCACGCCAGGGTTTACGCCAACATTCGCGAGGTCGAGGCAAAACTGGGAAGACCCATCGGAATTCTGGCAGATCTCCAGGGGCCCAAAATACGCACCACGGGGTTAAAAGGATCTCCGTTTATCCTGAAAACCGGCGATGAGATATGGATCAACAACGACCCCCATTACGAAGGGGACCGGTATGAACTGGGCTGTACCTACCCCCAGATCGTCGACGACGTCCGGGTCAATGAGAAACTCCTGATCGACGACGGTAAACTGGCCTTCCGGGTAATCGAGAAAGAAAAAAACCGGGTTCTCCTGAAAACCATTCACGGGGGCCTGGTGAAAGAGTTTAAAGGAATCAACCTGCCCGGTTCGAAGATTTCCTCCCCGGCTCTTACCCCCAAAGATCTCAATGATTTGAAACTGGCCAAAAAACTCGAGTCCGATTTTGTGGCCCTGAGTTTTGTCCGGTCCGCCGACGACATCCATTTTATTAAAAACCTGCTGAAGGGAACCTTCATCGACGTCATCGCCAAGATTGAAAGACCCGAGGCGATAGAGAATATAGAGGAAATCATAACGGCGGCCGACGGGATCATGATCGCCCGGGGCGACCTCGGCGTGGAACTGGAAACCGAGATGGTCCCGGTGATCCAGAAAAAGATCATCCGGAAAACGAACATGCATGGCAAGGTCGTGATCACCGCCACCCAGATGCTCGAATCGATGCTCGAAAGCCCGAGACCAACCCGGGCCGACGCCAGCGACATCGCCAATGCCGTACTCGACGGCACCGACGCGGTGATGCTCTCGGCCGAGACGGCAACGGGGAAATATCCCGTAGAGGCGGTCAGCATCATGAGCAAGATCATTCGCGAAGCCGAATCGATTTTTCAACCAGCCTTTATGCGCTTTTCCGACCTTCCCGTGCAGGACGACGAAATCGCCCTGGGGACGTCGGCGGCCAACATCGCCGATTTAATAAAGGCCAAGGCCATCGTAACCTTCACCCGCAGCGGATACTCGGGACGCCTGGCGTCGCGATTTCGCCCCCGGGCCGACATCTACTCGTTTACCCCGTTTGACATCACCGCCCGAAAGATGGCGATGCTGCGCGGGGTGATCTCGCATGTCATGCCCAAAACCAACTCGTTCTGGGAGCTTGTGGAATACGCCAACGTCACCCTGAAGAAAAAATACCACTTTAAGGCAAAAGACAAGATCGTTATTTTGTCGGCCCCCCCCGGCAGTAAATCTCCCGTCACCTCAGTCTTGCAGATATACAAAATAAAATAGGTCACCCCTTGACAAAGGGAACAAAAACTACCGGCAAAATGTTTTTTTGTGTAACCGACCCATCCTCGTTTTTTTTGAGAAAAACCAGGGTTTGACCCATTTGAAGCGGATCCCTGACAGGTATAATCATTCGGCCACCGTGGGCAAGTTGTTCCCGTAACGAAGCGGGAATTTCGTCTACGGCGGCGGCAACGGAGATGGCGTCGAAGGGGGCAAAGTCTCTTAAGCCGTCGATACCGTTTTGACAAAAGACCTGGACGTTGTCATAACCCGCAAGGTTTCGCGTTGCAACCAGGGCAAGCTCTTCGACCACCTCGACCGTGTAAACACGTTGGCAAAGCCGCGATAAAACCGCCGCATGATAGCCACAGCCCGTCCCGATTTCAAGAACCCGGTCGGTTTTGTTCAGGCCGAGAACCTCGCACATGAGGGCGACAATAAAGGGCTGAGAGATCGTCTGCCCGTACCCAATCAACAGGGGCGAATCGAGATAGGCCGCGCTGCGATTCGACTCGGACACAAACTCATGGCGGGGCACATCAAGCATCGCCTGAAGAACCCCCGGGGAAAATTTTGCAATACCCGTATAGCCTGCACAATCCAGGGCATGGCTCTCGATTTGCTCGACCATTGCCTGCCGCTGTTGACGATATTCCATACTAAACTTTCAGTTGCGCAATCGACTCGCGAATATGCCCGGCTTATAGCATGGACTTGAAACGCTCAAAAAGGTATAGAGCGTCATTGGGCCCGGGGCCGGCTTCGGGGTGGTACTGGATGCTCAGAATTTTATCGTCTTTCATGTAGAATCCCTCGACGGTATTGTCGTTGAGGTTGAACTGGCAGACGCCCCCGGAGTTTACAAACTTTTCGGTTTCAAAAAACCCGGCGTCGACGGCAAAACCGTGATTCTGGGCGGTAATCGTAACCTTATTCTGGTCGTTCCATTTCACCGGCTGGTTGCCGCCGTGGTGGCCGAACTTCAACTTGTAGGTCTTCGCCCCCAGCGCGATCGAGAGCATCTGGTGGCCAAGACAGATTCCAAAAACGGGTTTTTTGTAAAACAACAACTTGCGGATATTTTCAATGCCGTTAGTCACCACGGCCGGGTCGCCGGGACCGTTGGAAAGAAAATAACCGGCATAGTTTTCCATCGAAAACCCGATCCAGTTTTGCATCGGGGTGTCGCCGGGGTAGACGACCGGCAAAATTCCGGCGTCGAGAAGGTGCTTTAAAATCGAATACTTCATGCCAAAATCAAGGGCCGCAACTTTCGGAAAATCATCGGTGTTGATTTTGTTCAAGGCAATGTATTGGCTGATGAAATGATTTGCGGCCTTGCCGTTAAATTCCTTTGCCAGGTTGGCGCCTTCCATGGAGGGCGCCTGGCGAACCTTCTGCAGGGCGGCCTTGTATAAAACCTGGTCTTCGAAATCGCCGACGAAGATACCCCCGGGCATTGAGCCCTTCTCGCGAATATGCCGCACAAGAGCCCGGGTGTCGACCTCGGTAATACCGGCGAGGCGGTTGTCTATCAGGTATTCCTCTAGAGTATGGACGCTGCGAAAATTTGACGGTATATCGCAGTAGTCGCGAACGATGATTCCGTCGAGCAACGGCTTCTCGTGTTCGTTGTCTTCATGGTTAATGCCGTAATTGCCAATCGAGGGGTAGGTAAAGCAAACCATCTGGCCCTTGTATGAAGGGTCGGTGATGATCTCCTGGTAGCCCGACATGCTGGTATTAAAGACGACCTCGCCGATTCTCCCTTCTTCGTTCACATAGCCCAGCTTTTTTCCATGAAAGACGGTTCCGTCGTAGAGCACAAGGGCGGCATTTTCTCGTTGTAAAAACATGTTTTTATTATTTTCCCTGTATAAAATTTTCAATCATTTTTTTACCGCCCTCGGTGGCAAACGACTCGGGGTGAAACTGAATACCCTCGATCGGGTACGACTTGTGCCGAAGCCCCATGATCTCGTAGTCGTCGCTGTCTTGAAACTTCGCCCGGGAGGTAATTTCCAGCTCTTTCGGAAGGCCGACGATGTCGACGACAAGACTATGGTAGCGCATCACCTCAAGGTTTTGCGGCAGACCCGAAAAAACGCCCTTTTCATCATGAGTAATCAACGATGTTTTCCCGTGCATCGGAACCCTTGCCCGTTTGACGATTCCGCCGAAGCAATGGGCTATCCCCTGCATACCCAGGCAGACGCCCAGTAAAGGTACCTTCACCCCGAGCCGGGTAATGACGTCGGCGCAGACCCCGAAGTAATTGACGTCGTCGGGACTGCCCGGGCCGGGAGAAATAATAATTTTGTCGTATGCATTTTGCTCAACCTGTTCTACCGTGATTTCGTTGTTTCGAAATACGTCGAGGCGGTTTTCGGGAAAATTCAACTCAAGGATTTCGCCGACATACTGGTAGAGGTTGTACGTAAACGAGTCGTAGTTGTCGATGATCAAGACCTTCATTTGACGAATCCTTCCAGGGCCCTGGTGACGGCCGCCGACTTGTTCATGATCTCCTGGTATTCGTTTTCGGCGACCGAATCGTATACGACCCCGCCCGAGGCCCTCGTGTAACCGCGGTTGTTCGAAACAAACAAAGTTCGAATGGGTATCACATGAGTCGAGTCTCCGTTAAAACCAAAGTGACCGACAGACCCGCCATAGGGCCCACGGGCGTCGCCTTCCAGGCGTTGAATGATCTTCATCGACTCGATTTTCGGCGCCCCCGAAAGGGTCCCCGCGGGAAACGACTTGGCAAGACCCGAGAACATGTCTTCTTTTTTGTCGAGAATACCCACAACCTCGCTGGAGATGTGCTGCACATGGGAAAACTTTTTAACATCCATCAGCCGACGCACCTTGACGCTGCCGATTCGCGCCGCGCGGCCAAGGTCGTTTCGGTGAAGATCGACCAGCATGTTGTGTTCGGCAATCTCCTTCGGATCGTTAAGCAATATCCTGGCCAGCGACCTGTCTTCGTCAGAGTTGCTCCCCCGCCGGATTGTCCCGGCTAACGGGAAGGTTTCAATCTCCCCCTGTCTCAAACGGAACAACAACTCAGGGCTTGCGCCAATGAGCTTCTTTTCGCCAAACTTCATGTAAAACATATACGGCGACGGGTTGATCTGGCGCAACCTCTCGTAGACGGCCATTGTGTCGCCCTCAATCTCGTAGTTTACCTGGAACCCGATCTGGCATTGAAAGGTATTGCCGTTGATAATTTCTTCTTTGGTTTTCTCGACCATCGCGGTGTGTTCTTCGCGGGTCTTCGAGGCGCCCCGAATCACAACCTTCGGCGCCGGGCCCTGGCCGTGATTTTTCTCAGAAACGGCATGGATGATTTCAGAGCGATCATTGTCGTAATAAAAGTATAGAATTTCGCCGGTCATCGAATCGTAGATCAGACCGTCGGTATAGGCCCCAAACATAAACGTCTCAAAGTCGGCATGCTCCTTGAGCTTCAGGGTCGGTTCAAAGTAGTTCACCGAGTCGTAGGCCAGGTAACCTACCAGGCCGCCGGCATAGTTTCGCGATATCACGTCTGCAGGCATGATCTGGCCAAGCGCGTAGTAAGGATTTTCAACCTCGTAAGATTTGCCGTCGACAATCAACTTCCCCCCCCGGCAGGAAATCAACATGGCCGGATCAAAGCCAATCACGCTAAAACGAGAATCAAAGGTCTGCTCGCCAAGCGACTCCAGAATGAAGCAATGCTCGTATTCTTTTTCAAGTTTCTTAAAGAGGGTAAAAAAATCAAGGTCGGTATCGTATTTTTTGTACGTTGGTTTTCGAGGCAGCTTCAGACGGGGAAGTTCAGACATCTGAACTATCCAGTAGTGAAAAGCGATTGCCTCTGTCAATGACGGTTTCGTTTGGCGCTAAAAAAGGATGCGCTTTCGTTCCTGAAACATAGACAGTAACTTCATAATAACATTCACATTTCAAGAAAACACGAAACACATGGCCGCCATTTCAGTACGAACTTTTATTTCAAAAAAAAGTGATGAGTTAAAGGGAAAATCGTAAAAAAAAATTGCAGAAGTGTAAAAAAAAGGGAAGTCTACCTATACAGATAGTACCATGAGTTATATAATGAAACCTGAAAAGGAAAAATTAAAAACATTTTCAAATTCACGACTCCCCCTGGCTGCCGAGCTGCAAATCCTGTCCGCCGAAGTACACCAGGGATTTCGACGAATTGATCAGAAATTTGAATCGCTTCAGCGCGAAATTGGCGTTCGTTTTGAATCCCAGCAAAGAGAAATACAGACAAAGTTTGCCACCATCAACTGGGCGCTGGGGTTTGGTTTTACCATCGCGCTTGGTTTTCTCGGGGCGATCTTAAAATACGTGATGCCGTAATATTTGCGTTTCCCGGTAAAAAAGTGATGTGCGCCACGGCTGAATTTTTGAACTTATTTTATGATCGTCGACAAGTTATCCAATGCGCATCTTTACTATGCCCTGAGCCCTTCTATTGAAAAGGGTTTAAAATACCTCGCTCAAACCGACCTCACCCAGGTACCCGACGGAAAGCATACCGTTGATACCGGCATTGTTGTCGGTCTCAACCAATATTCCACAAAAGAGCCCGAGCAGGGAGTTTTTGAAGCCCACCGGGCCTATATCGACATTCAGGTTCTGGTTCGGGGGCGCGAGCGAATCGGTTACGCCTTTTTACCCGCCGACGGCGATGACAACGCTCCATCGACCGGGTATGACGAAAAACGCGATATCCAGTTTTTTGGATCATATAAAAAAAATACCGAAACTTTTCTTTTGGAAGAAGGAATGTTTTCCATTTTTTTCCCGACAGATCTGCACATGCCGGGTTTACATGCCGGCGAATCCATCCCGGTTCGAAAAGCCGTCGTAAAAATCCCCTGTTAAACCATGGCAACCGAAACAATCAACGTTAGAAAACCTACCGGGTTGAACATTTCCGATTTCTGGGGCGGCCTTGCCTCTATGCTTGTCGCGTTTCCCCAGTCGATCGCCTTCGGCATACTTGTCTTTTCGGTTCTCGGGCAGGGCTACGTTTCAACCGGGGCGATCGCGGGCGCCATCGGGGCCATCGCCATCGGGGTTGTCGCCCCGTTACTGGGCGGTACGCCGCGGTTGATCTCTTCGCCCTGCGCGCCCTCGGCGGCCTTCCTGGCGGGTCTTCTGACCGAACCCTGGGTAAGACAAATCGCGGTTTCGACCCCCTTGCAGGCCGTCGCCATCGTCGGGCTCACCGTACTTTTCGCCGGGTTGTTTCAAATCCTGTTCTCGATGATCGGCGGGGGCAAGGTCATCAAGTACATTCCCTACCCTGTCGTCACGGGATATCTCAGCAGTGTCGGCATCATCATCTTCATTGGCCAATTGCCCCGGCTGACCGGGATGGATTCTTCCGCCTCGTTATGGTCGATACTGCAATCTCCCCAGTCGTGGAATCTGCCCGCCGTAATCACCGGTCTGGCTACGATCATCGTCATGTATATCAGCCCGCGACTTACAAAAAATATTCCCGCCCCACTGGTCGGTCTTTTCGGGGGAATCATAACCTACTTTATCATGTCGCTGTTTTACGCCCAACTGCAATCCCTCGAAGGAAACAAGCTGGTCATCGGCGCCTTGCAGGGCGACTTTTCGGTGGACTTTTTTCTGGGTCGTTTTTCCGGGTTCGCCGGCTTGGAACTTTCCCTGGTGGGTCAATGCGTCATTGCCGGCGCTACCCTTGCCGTGGTTTTGTCGATCGATACCCTGAAGACCTGTGTCATCGTCGACACGATCGGCAGAACCCGCAGCAACTCCAACCGGGAATTATTTGGCCAGGGAGTCGGTAACCTGGTTGCCGCGGCCGCAGGCGGCATCGCCGGGGCGGGTACCCTCGGGGCGACGCTGGTCAATCTTTCCAGCGGCGGCAAAACACGGCTGTCGGGAATTCTGTCGGGCGTCTTCACCCTGCTGACCTTCGTTGTCTTTTCGCCTCTTCTTGCCTGGGTGCCCGTTCCGGCCCTGGCGGGCATCTTGATACTGGTGGCCATTCGCACCGTCGACTGGAAGATCCTCACGATGTACAAGAAACGGGCCGCCATCTTTGACTTTCTCGTGATCGGGGGCGTTATTGCCGTCGCCCTGAAATTCAGCCTCATGGCGGCGGCCGGGGCGGGCTTTGCCCTCTCTACGATGTTTTTCCTGAGAGAGCAAATCATGGGAACCGTTATACGGCGCAAAAACTACGGAAGTTCTTTGTTTTCCAAAAAGAGCAGGCTCTCCAGTGAAAAACGCATTCTGCGCCAGGAGGGTTCCCGAACCGTGATTTATGAAATCCAGGGGAATCTTTTTTTTGGCAACACCGACAGGTTTTATTCGGCGGTTCTTGAGGATCTCGACAAATGCCAGTTCGTAATTTTAAACCTGCGGATGGTCCAGTCGCTGGACTCCACCGCCGTTCATACCTTCGCCCAAATCCAATCGATTTTGTCCGATAAAAAAGGGCGACTTATCCTGAGCGGGGCGCCGACGTCGCTGACCCGCGGTCTGACGCTGGAAAAGTACCTGGCCGAGGTCTCTATGACGGGGCTTGCGGGTCATATCCTGGTTTTTGACGAATTGTTCGACGCCCTGGAATGGGTCGAGGATTTTATCCTGAGCGAAAAAAATCTCTACCGCTCCCACCTGGAAAAACCGTTACACGCCTACGAAATCGAGATCCTGCACGACCTGTCGCCGGAATGGTTAAACATGATCAAATTATGCCTCGAAGAACGTTCGTTCAAACAGGGCGAAAAAATCTTCTTAACGGGGGACAGCGGCGACGAACTTCTTTTTATACGCCGGGGGATTGTCCGGATTCTACTGACGATCGACCGGGAAAAAACCCACCACCTGGCCACCTTCGGGGCCGGGGACTTCTTTGGCGACATGTCCTTTGTGGACCACGAAAAACGTTCGGCCGACGCCCTGGCGGAATCCGACGTCGACCTGTATGTACTTTCCAGAAAACGCTTCGACGAACTCGCCCGGCAGGACCCCGGTCTGGCGGCCGATTTTTACAAAAGCCTCGTGAGGGTTCTGGCGATTCGTTTTAGAAGCACCCACCTGGAATTACGATCACTGGAATAACCACCTGGCATATACGAATCCGCAGTTTTTTCGATACCCGGAAATAAAATGGTTATACTATAGATTATGAAAAAAATTCTCATCATTTTTACCATACTTAAAGAAAAATAAAGCTGACAGAAACATGGAAATACTTAGAGAAATCTTCTCGATCCCCCCCCTGGAATGGCCGGGAGTCTGGTGCACTCTCGTGGCGGGGGGGATCATTGGCCTGGAACGGCAGATCATGGGCAAACCCGTGGGCATTCGAACCTCGATGCTGATCTGCACGGGTACCTATGCCTTCATTGTCGTCTCTAACGCGGTCTCGGGGTCGATGACCGACCCTTCGCGAATTATCGGCCAGATCGTCACCGGCATCGGTTTTCTCGGCGCCGGGGTCATGCTGGCCAAAGACGGGATCGTTGTCGGGGTCACCTCGGCGTCGGCGATCTGGATGCTTGCCGCCATCGGCATCATCATCGGGTCGGGATACTACTATACCGGCATCAAGATTTCGTTTTTAACCATCGTGATTCTCATCGGGGTCGACCTTGTTGAACACTACTTTGGCGGCCTCGGAAAGGGCGTGTACAAAAAGAAACCGCGCATATTCAGGATTTTCTCAGGCGACTAAATATTCTATGGAATTTCAAGAAAAAGACCCCTATCTTGACCGCGTCGTTTCGCTGACCCGGGTTCTCAAATACCCCGAACAGCGAATCTACACCTTTGGAGACACCGACTTCAAGTACATCGTCGTCTCGTCAAACCCGGCCGGCGGTTCAACCCTTCGAAGCGGGGCCCTGAAATGCAAAAGCCCGGTGATCGTCACCCCCGAGACCTTTCTCGAAACGTTCCGGGGTTTTTCAGAAGAATCGGTCGATTTTGCCAAAAAAAGATACGGCGACATCGTCTCGAAAATTCGCGTTCTCGGCTACCAGTTCTCGCACATTCCCCAGGGCGAAACCCCGTACGCGGAAAATGCCCGGCAACTTGCCCACAAGGCCGCCTCGGATATCTCCGCCACAGGGGACGATACCGCCGTGCTGCTTTCGCCCGAAGATCTCTGGTCGACCTCCCTCGTGAAGATCATGTTTGACATTTTAAAAAAGTCCGTTGGCGGCAACTATAATGATTTCAAGGAACGGGGATATTTTCTAAGCGAAGAGGAAAAAATACGCAATGAAATTGAAATCCTGTTTGCCGAAGCCGCGGCCGACAAACAGTATATCGACGAACTGGCCCTGCGACTCCGGGAATATGACCTGTTTGAAAAATACGAGGACCGGTTTTTTCAACTTGTGCGATAAAAAAGATTATCCCGCTGGAGAAATCGCGCAAAACCCCGGGCAATTTCTTGCCAACGAAAAAACCCCCGAATTTTAAAAAAAAGTGACGTCTATCGCCCCGACGTTAAAACCTTTTCTTGTTTTTAAGTTTTTTCTATGGTAACGATTTCAAAGGCCAGTTGAATCTTTTCCCAGTCGGCTTTGACGAGTTTGACCGTAAACTTCTGGCCAAGGGCGATGACCTTCTGGTAGCGCGGAAGCTTCACTCGAAAGTCGTCAACGGCGCTGACCTCGCCCATCCTGTCAAAACTGGCCGCGGGTATAAAACCCTCCACGCGGGGATTCTCGGTCTGGATAAAAAGCCCATGGGGGTTAAAACCCGAAAAGAAGGCCTTGTAGGTCTGGCCGATCTTGTCTTTAAAATGCCTCAGTGAAATCAGCCGGATGACCGTCTTTTCGGCGTCCATCGCGACCCGCTCGAGGCGGCTGGTCTCGGCGCCTATATGCTCCAGTTGCTTGCGGTTATACGGCAGGTGCGTTTGAGAAAGCGAGGCAAATAACTGCCGGTGAACCACAAGGTCAGAAAAACGGCGAATCGGGGACGTAAAATGCGTATAGTCGGCAAACCCCAGCCCCCAATGCCCCAGGGGCATACACTTGTAGGCCGCCTGTGAAAACGACCGCAGTAGAATGTAATTAAAGATTTCTTCAACCTCGGTTCCTTCGACCAGCTTGATGATTTTCTGCACCTGCTGGTAATGCAGGTTCTTGATTTGCATATTAAACCCGTAGAGCTTTAAAAAGGCGTTGATTTTGTCGAGGCCGCTGGCCGGCATAGGGTCGTGTACCCGGTATATTCCCGGGATCTTTTTTTCGCGCATGTAGTTTGCCGTACAGATGTTGGCGCTGAGCATGCATTCCTCGATCAGCCGGTGCGAGTTCAGCCGGGCCTTCTCGTGCATCGTTAAAATTCTGCCGTGGGCGTCGACGACGAGATCCGTCTCTTTAATGTTCAGCTCGATCTTGCCCGTCTCGACTCGTTTCTTGTGAAGCTTCTTGGCAAGCTGCCAGACGTCGTAAAGGTTTGAACCTTTCTTCTCCAGGTGTTTCTCGGCGTCTTCGTAGGTAAACCTTTTGCCAAGATGAATGATCGACTTGTAGAGGTGATACTCCAGGAGTTCCCCTTCGTCGTCATAGTGCATCTCGCAGGTAAAGCTCAGGCGTTTGGTTTTGGGCCGCAGGCTGCAAAAGTCCTCCGAAAGGATCGGCGGCAGCATCGGCAGCACGCTGTTTTTAAGATAATACGAATTTCCTCTTTTGAGGGCCTCCATGTCAAGGGGGGTGTCGCGGGCGACATAGTGGGCCACGTCGGCGATATGTACGTAGAGAATCTGTTTGCCGTCTTTTCGTTCAAACGAAATCGCGTCGTCGAAGTCTTTCGAGTCGGCCCCGTCAATCGTACAGGCATAGAGTTTTTTTAAATTCACCCTTTTGGGGTCTTTCATGCCCGCCTTTTCGAGCTTCTTCATTTCTCTTTTTTTAGGTATAAGTGCGCGGTCGTATTCGACGGGTATATTAAACCTGGCCGCAATGCGCATGTGATCGGATGTGCTCTGGCCCACCGGCACATGTTTGACCAGGCGAAATACATGGCATTCCTGGTAGTTCGGGTATTCCCCCCTGCGGCTTCGCGATCTCTTGTCCGCGCCTTCTTCGTCAAGAACGATCTCGCGGGTCTCGCCGGTTTCTTCGACGATCATGTAAGAGCCGGTCTCGACATTGCCCGTGTGTTTTAACAAACCAATCGGCGAATCGGGAAGGTCGATCAGGTGAATCAGGTAACTGCCCGGCTCATAGGTATCCCGTACCTTGCCGAGGTATTGCGTCGTGAAGGGCTCGACCAGGGTAACGACCTTTCCCTCGTAGCGGTCCCGCGAAATATCCATAATTTCAACGAGAACTTTGTCGCGGTGGTTCGCCCCGCCCCGTTTTGAAGGCGGTATGATAATGTCGCGGTCGAAACTGCCCATGCCGAAGGCCATGCCGTTGGGCGCCACGGAAAGTCTTACCTCAAGCAAAAAAGGATGCTTGGGGATAACCTGGTTGTTCTTGACCTGGATAAGATCATACCCCTCGAGGTCTTTTAGAAACTTGTCCATGGTTTCTTTTGTACCGGGCTTGCCTTGGCGGCGTTGACCGCCTCGCCGACCCTGGCCTTTGCCGTCGCCTTTGGGTTCCTTATCGGGCGTTTTTTTCAAATCGCCGCCGGAGTCTCCCTTGAGAAGAGAAATCGGCACCGGGTTTCCCCTGGCCTTTTTTAATGTGAATAGTAAGTTTTGAAAAGATTTGTACATTATAATTTCCTGTTGATTATGACGTCGTGACCGTAAAAGGGCATCGCGTTCATGAATTCCTGTTTGTTTTTTAAGATGGAGTCGGGCTGTGGCAGCTCGACGATGACAGACGCAGATGGGGCGATCTGTCCCGGGTCAATTTCCGGGTACTCCAAAGCCGCAACGGGCGTGTCCGGGGCGTTTGGATTCGGGGGGTACTGGTTCCAGAGGAGGATCTTTTTTCCTTCCTGGGGGGTATTCTGTGCATAGTGGCGACTCCATTCGGAAAGGGGCCGAATGTTGTCTACCTTGTCGGGTTGGTCGGGGTCGCACGAGAAATAGAGATTGCGGTTTGCCTGCACCAGGAGGGCCTCGCCTGCCCGGCAAAACATCGAGTGGTAAAACCGCGAAGTCGAAAAAGTAAGAAAAATTTTATCCAGCAAAATGGCAAGAGTTTTCAGGTAGGTAAAATTTATTCGAAGGCTGGTGAAAGAACCGGGGCCGTAGCCGGCGGCAAACCCGTCGAGGTCCTTTAATTCGATACCGCATGTTTCAAGACAAAACTCCCTGACCAGAAGTTCCAGCCAGTTGTCGTGTTCACGGTCGATCTTTCCGGAGGTCAGCCTCTCAACGCCCCATTTTTCGTCATAAACGCATAACACAAGAAAGGTGTATTGGGTGGATGCGTCAACGGCGAGTATTCTCATGAAGATCTAAATTTACAGAAGGGGTGTTAGCGTTCTCTTGACAACTTTTTGTTCCTCGGAGCTCCACACCGTGTCCAGTTTAAAGGAATAAAGAGCAATACCTGACGTCAACAAGTTTATATTTACTTTCTCGGGCCATTCGATGAAAGCATAAAAGGGTTTGTCGCTCGAAAGCTCGTCAAAGTGCAGGTCGAGCATCTCGTCGGCGCCCTTGAGCCGGTAACAATCGAGGTGATAAACGTTGATCGACGAATCGTCGAAATAATGCCCCGTATAGCTGTTCATGATGTTAAACGTCGGCGAAGTCACCGCCTCTTTCACCCGCAGCAGCGTCGCCGCCGTTTGCACCAGCGTCGTCTTGCCCGCGCCGGGATGCCCCTGAAATGTAAAAATGGCGCTCGGCGGAGTCTTCAGCAAAATCTCTTTTACCGAGGCCTCAAGGTCGTTTATTGTGGTTATGTCGTACATAGTGAGGCTTGGGGACCCTGCCCGCCCTGCGGACGATTCGGGGCAAACAATGATAAATTCCAAAGTATGGATTTAGGGTAAAGGATAATTATTGTTACACCCCGGCCTGCGAGGCCAATCCTGATACCCTGAAAATCGCGAAACTTCGCGATTTTTAACCAGGAGTTTCACTGCAAATGAAATTTTGTTTTATCCAGTCTTGACCAGTGAATTTTTTCTTTTAAATGGTGGGCAAGGTGGTAGCCGGCATTAAATGTTATTAAGTTAAAATATTTATTCGTGTCGGTCACCGACGCCTGGTATACATCTTTATAGTTTCTTCCGGCGTGATGCCCGTAGGTTACTTTCGATAATCGAATCAACATCATGATCATGGGTATAAAGAATATCCACAGGGTCTTATAAAAATCCAGCATAAACAGCAGCACCAAAGGCACATTCGCAATGAATAAAAATATGATAAAATATTTTAAAATGTTTTTATGTTTTTTACCAATTTCAAAACATTTTGGATAGATATTCCATGTTGTGATCAGCGTATATTCCCATTCGCCCATGACAGTTCCGTCTTCCCTCATCCACTTTGCCGGTTCATTTTTTGGATCAAGGTACATCTTGTGATGCCCCAGGTTGTGATGCAATGTCCAGGTATAGGGGGACGTACCTGTTTGCAGGTACATGATGATTTCCAGAATCCTGTTGAGGTATTTGTTTCGAAAGTAATTTAAATGGTGATGGTTGTGATTTGCGGCCACGATAACCCCCTGAATCAACGACAGCGCAAAAACAATGGCAATAATCCAGACCATGTTATCCACCAGGAAGAACAAGGCAAGCTGGCAGGCAAAAAATACCAGTACCACCAGGACCGGTATGACATCTATCGGGTAACGAAAAAATTTTCCCATTACGCTTGAATTTGCAAAACTTTTTGATAGTGTGTTCATGTTCGGCATTCCTGACTTTGTACGTAGTTTAAAAACTAAAAGCAATAAACTTTTAAAATTAAATCAATAATACTTTTTATGGAAAGAATATAAACGCGACTTTATACGACAAGTAGTTTTGAAATTATACGATATAATTTAAATACGGCAGGCTTCGGGTTTTTACCGGCTATGTCAAGTTGACGGGCCGGCCAATCTATTTAACCGTATCGTGTTTCTTGCGGCACATCAGAATATCGCCTAACTATCATTTTTCTGTTCTGAACATATTTTCCATCAAGACATCTCTCTCAAAGCGACACTGCCGTCTTTTGTCGAATAACAGAGGGCTCCCTGCCAGCGTATGTCGGGAGCGCGAAGCAAAACCGCCTCGGCAGTGGCGATGAGCGAGCGGCCCTGCACCCTGCCGGAATTTACCGGGGAATGACTGTCGATGGAGCCGGTGTGGCCGGTCAGGCAGGCCTTGAAAACAACCGCCCGGCTTTTTGCCGCGCCGTCCTGGAAGATCGAGAGATCGCGGGCCAGGCGGGCCTCATCGGTATCGCCGGGCAAAAAGGGCGAGGCCACGGGGATGGCCAGGTAGCGGGCGCGGCCATCGTAGGCAGAAAAGTAGTCCGGGTTCTTGACATCGGCGCAGGTTAAAAACCCCCAGTTGTCGCGCGTGACGGGGTGCTCGATGACGAGATCCGAATTGCCCCGGCTGAGAAAAAGAGCCTCTTTTAAAAAAAGGTTGCGCTTGAAGTACTGCCCAATGAGAACCCCGTTGTGGATTACCGGGGCAGCGTTAAACAGGCGATCTTCCAGCGGGAACAGAATTGTCCCGCCGACGATCATCGTGCCCGCCATGTCCTCTTCCATGGACAGACGAAACAACTTCTTCAGGGTGTCCGCCGAGACCTCCATAAAATCATCGATGCTTTTTACGCCCTCGTGAAAGGTAAAGTATTCGGGAAAAATCAATGTGTTTGAGGCTCTCCCGAGGTCGACAATTCGCCGGTACTCCGGGTCGTTTTTGCCCGGCAACGGCGAGGCCGCCCGCTGGTAAATCGTTATCAGTTCTTTTTGCATGGTTCAGGTGTTTTTGGAAATTTGCATGAAAACCCTGCATGCATAGATGGAATTTCTTTGATCTTTCTGGTTCAAACAAAACTGGAATTTCAAGGATTTGCCCTCTTGCTGTCAAGATTTCCCGAAAAATCAAACATCAAATGATATAGTTTAATTTTTTTACTGTTTAAGTCTTTATGAATTGAATAATATTGATAATCAAAATTTCTAATAAAAGTTGTATTTGTTAAAAATACCTCTGTTCTTGCATCGCGAAAATTTTGGGCCAATAAATCATTAATATGTAAAATATTCCCGGCAATATCCATCGGCTCGACCACAAAACCAATCATGCCATTTAGACCTTTATTTGACGGATACTGTCCGTCAACAAATCTTATGATGCCATTTCCAATGTATTTTGCGTTAAGTCCTGAAATACCCTTCACATATTTATTATCCAACCTTTTGCACTCGATTATAAAATATGCAGTTGTATCAGTAAGACTGTTTCTACTAAAAATTAATATGTCAACATAGCCAGATAATTTACCATCTACATATTCGGCCGGTTCACAAACAATATTATAGTTAAGACCAATTGAATTACGGACAGTATTATTTTTCAAATACCCATTATATAAAATATCCCTTATTTCTTCCTCATTATTATTCGGCACGGCAACTTCATCGCTTACCATCATATGATAACAAGTTGTAATACCATTGAGAATATTTTCAAATTCAAGCTCGTAGGTTTCGCCATGGTATTGAAAAATAGAGGCATTGAGTTTATCCATTGTATGCCTCCTTGCCGGCCTTGAGAATGGCGTCGGCAAAATCATTTACATCAAGGTAGGCAATGGCCTTATGCCAGAGTTTTTTTTCGTTGGTTTTGATAATATAAAAACCGTCTTTTTCAAAACCGCGTATATCTTTTTGAATAAATAAATTTTCCGTAACTTTTTCAATTCCAAGAGAATGTATTTTTTTTAAAAACTCAACATCCGTTTTTTCCTGCCAATAAATTTGTTGAGTCTCGGCCTTACCAGGTATAACCTTAAAATATACCCCGAGAATAAATTTGGTATGCCATATTGTCGCCTCAAGATGTTTGTCTCTAAATGAGGTCTTAAACCTGGTCAGAAAGATATTTATATATTCTTCCAGAAAATTGTTGTTAAAAGAAATCGGCGAAAAAAGTTTTTTTTCATAATCCTTATGCCGCATAATCAATGGAATGGTAAAATTGACAGCATAATCGACAAGGGATCGCTCTTGCTCATCAAGATCGAAACTGGATAGAACTTCTTCGTTTAAGTTATCTATGAGTTCTTTTTTTTCGTTTTCAAGAGTTTGAATATTTGAATTTAATAGTTTTTGTTTTTCTTCGTACAACTTAACTGTGATTTCCTCAATATTTTCAACATAATTTGCAATAAAGACCGCATTCAAATAAGGAAAGCTAAATTTTTCTTTATCAAAAACTTGCTCCCTTTCAATGCCAATTGATGTTCCCGTCTGAAAAATAAAATAAGAGAATAAGTTCGAATACAATAAACCACTAAATATTCTTAAATCATTTAAATTTACTTTTTGAAAAACTTTAATAGCGGTCAGGGAATCTTTAAATACTGCTTTTTCATATGAAATAGCCGAAATCATTTTAAGATCAGAGCTTATACCTTTTTTTACAAGCAATTTATTCTCTTCGAAAAGCTGTATATTTCGTATTCTGTGTATGTAAGTATCAGAAAATAAATGAAGGGGATGTGGTTCAATATAAAATGATTGTATAAAATTTACATCATATATAGGTAGTCCTAACAACTCTTTTGCATCATTTTTATCATTACCATATTGTACCCCTTGACCCACTAAAAATGAATCGTTATTGTTAATTATATCGCCAATTGTTTTATAGTTTTCCTTCAACCTTTTAATCAAATTAAAATCCAGGTAGCTGCCATAAACCAATGTTTTCCATAACCAGTCATATTCCATTAACCGCGATTGAGCAACCCGTTTAAGGTCATTTTTTTGCAGCGTGAAAACCTGAAAAAGCGAAAAGAATCGATTTGGTTTTAAGGCAATATGCTCAATAATATTCTTTTCTGTATTCTCGCCATGGGCATATTGAAAAAATAAAATTGCGGCTGGGGCAATGGATTTATCATTTGATTTATCCTTAGACTTGTTAAAAACTTCTCTGCGAACCGCGGCAAGCTCAAAAACCTTGTCAATGGAATAGTTTTTTAATAAATATTTTCTAAATCTTGCGGCATTTAAATTATAAAGCGTTTTACTGTTTATGATGAGCGCACATTTTGTTTGCTTTGATGAAAAATCGCTTGTTCTTAGTAGAAACGCCTGGGCGATTTCTTTATTACTGATTTCCGGTAGTAAATTTTCAGGTTTCTCAAAATTTTCTTTTTTCTTTCTTGCTTCAAGATATTTTAGAAAAAGCGCACTTTTATCGCTACCGCGCTTCCAGGGCGGGTTTCCAAGAATAAAATGAAAATCTTTATTTTTAATTACGGAATTGAATTTTGCGTCGTGATCGAAAAAATCATTGGTGAAGAAATTCCTGTTCAACAATTCCGGGAATTTAAAATTTTCAATATCTTTGGGGTCTTGGTAATCCAACAGGGTCAAGTATACTGAGAATATGGCAACATTTATGGCATTTTCATCCTCATCAATTCCATAAATATTTTCTTCGGCTATTTTTTTTAATATACCTTTGAAACCCCGGGATTTGGTTGAAGTTGTATGAATTATTTTCAGGTAACGTTCTATGATTAGTCTCAAAGATTCAACAAGGAAAATTCCCGACCCGCAAGCCGGGTCAAGAACTCTACAATTGTATTCCTTTTCATTTGCATTAAAATATTTTTGAACAGTTTCACTTACAATGTAGTTTACAAGAAATAAAGGCGTATAATACGCGCTTTTTTTAGACTGATTTTCTCTTCCAATAAAATGCTCATATACATTGCTGATAAATTCAACGGGAATGATGGAAAAATCATAAATATCAAACAAAGATAACTGACCGGTTGCATTTTCTGTTCCGCTAAAAAGATCGCTTAGAACATCGAATGCCTTGGGGGGAATTTTTTTTAAATGAAAATCATCAAGTAGAAACGCTTCTCCGTTAAAATGATCCTTTAAATATTTGAAAAAATCGATGGTTCGATCCTTGTTTTTTAAAAGCTCGCTGAAATTTTCCTTTGTCCATTTTTGTAATTTTCCTTCAAACTTCAGTCTGACATTACGGTCTATCAAATAGCGAACAAATATACATTTACCAATAAGAGCATTCGCCAAAGCGTTTTCTATATTATGATCTTCTATGAGTTTGTCTCTTGCGGCTTCGATATTTTCGAGCAACTTATGATCAACCCTGTTTTGATGTTTAAAATTAAATTCATACTCCTGCCATGTTTTCCCGGTTACAAGTTGAAAATAAGAGAAGGGGGTCAGGTTGTTATTTTCTGTCAATGCTTTGAGCGTATGTTCTTTCTTGTCATACAAAAAACCGTTAAATATCTCTACTGCGTCTGGTTCGTTAATAATAACGACCGGCGATTCATTGAAGTTCCATATCGCCTTAAACAATTCCCTTTTATTCAATGGGGAATCATAAAAGAGTATCAAGGGCTTATTCTCTAATGCAAAAAATGCATCGGGTTTCAATTTGATGTCAAGAAGCAAGCGTTTGATTCGTTCAGGAAATGTTTCTTGCCAGCCTTCATCGGCAGTCAGGTATAAACCGTTTTGACTGTTTATACCGAGATGATCAAATATGTCTCGTATATTACCCATATTAAATATTCTTAAACTTTGACCATCTTCATCGCGTACTGATTTTTATTGGCAGACATATGTATTTATTCGCACTTTAGAAGGTTAATTCAGAGTGTCAATCAAGGTTAAAAACGAAGACGCAACAAGCTTAGGCAATATAATGACCACATTGTAGATGACAGCCTGTCTTTAGATATTCCCGTTGCCAACGACCATGCAGATCACGATCCAGGAAATTCTCGCCCTCGGCTGGCGCACCCGGCTTGCTCCTTCGCCCGGCCAGAAGATTGTCTACGAGGACATTACCGCCGACAGCCGAAAAGTTGCCCCAAAGAGCGTTTTCTTTGCCTTTGACGGTATCAAAAGCGCCGGTAAAATGTATATCCCCCAGGCGGCGCAAAACGGGGCCTGCGCGATTTTTACCGACGCAAAGTACGAAAGTCAACTTGCCGACATGGAAACTGCCTTTCAAATTCCCTTTTTTTATGCGGAAGCCTTTAAAGAGATCGCCCCGAAGACAATGGCTTCTTTGTATCATGCCCCGGCTTCAAAGATGGGTTGTATCGGCATCACCGGCACCAACGGAAAAACCACCATCGCCTGGGCCCTCTACAGCGCCCTCAAGCGGCTTGGTCGAAAACCGTCGTATGTCGGCACCATCGGCATTGAGCTGCCCACGGAATCCTCCCCAAACCCCCTGACGACCCCGCCGCTGGACGAGATGCACCGCCTAACGTACGTGGCGCGCCTTCAGGGCGGCGACTACTTTATTTCCGAGACTTCGTCGCATGGCCTGATCCAGGGCCGCCTCGACGGCATCGACTGGGACATCGCCATCTTTACCAACCTCACCGAGGACCACCGCGACTACCACAAAACCATGGAGGACTACTACCTTGCCAAAAGAATCCTTTTTGAAAAATGGGCCGAAAGCGCCCGGGGGGATCTTCACAAGGCTGTCGACGGCGCCTCTTTAAAAAAACTAACGCGAACCGCCATCATCAATACCGACGACGAATACGGCTTAACACTTTTTAACTGGCTCAAAACCTCTTACCCTGAATTGCCGGTCGTCGGCATTGGCAAAAATTCCGCAGCGGCTGCAAAAATCGTTTCGATCAACCCGGCCTGGTCGGGCTACGAGGCCTGCCTGGAATTTTCAAACGCAACCTATCGTTTAAAAAGCAAATGCATCGGCGAGTTCAACATTTACAACCTGGCCATGACCTTCGCCGCCCTGTTGGCCCTGGGTTTTGACCCTGCCCAGGCTCTGGCCGCGCTGGAAGATTTTACCGGAGCCCCCGGCCGTATGGAGATGTACCACAAACCAAACGGGGGGATGATCCTTGTCGACTATGCCCATACCCCCGATGCGCTCAAGAAAGCCCTCCAGACGCTGCGGCAGTTACAGCCAACCCGGCTTGTCGTGGTTTTCGGCTGCGGCGGCGACCGCGATCGCGGCAAACGAAGCCAGATGGGTAAAATTTCCGAAGATCACGCCGACTTTACGTTCATCACAAACGACAACCCCCGCAGCGAAGACCCTGTTGAGATCGTCGCCCAGATTGCCTCCGGCAGAAGCGGTAAAAATTACAAGATTATCTACGACCGCCGCCGGGCCATCGAAGAAGCCGTCGCCGGACTTGAGGCAGACGAGGTTCTGTTGGTTGCCGGTAAAGGCCATGAAGACTACCAGGTACTTTCCGGTGCCACGATTCATTTCAGCGACGGCGAGGTTGTAAAAGAGGCTCTATGCAAAACCTGAATCTTCCCCTGTCCCGGCTGCTGGAAAATCAAAACGGCGACGGCGCCACCCTGACCGGCCTGGAAAAAAACCTTGAAAAAAAATATGTCAGCGAAACCGTGATCCGGTCGGTCTGCGTCGATTCGCGAAAAATCAAAGCGGGCGACTGGTTTGTCTGCCTTAAAGGAGAAACCTTTGACGGCCATGACTTCATCGAAAATGCCCTGGCCGCCGGGGCAGCCGGCATCGTTTACGAAAAGGGCGAGGTTCAATGCCCCGGGCTGCGCGTAACCGACACGACGCTTTTTCTCGGTAAAATGGCGCACATCTGGCGAAAGATCGTCGACCCTGTGGTAATCGCCGTCACCGGGTCAAACGGCAAGACCTCGGTAAAAGAGCTCCTGGCGTTCTTACTGGAACAAATCGCGCCCGGCCGGGTCTGCTCCACCAGCGGTAATTTCAACAACCAGTTTGGGGTGCCATATACGCTGCTGACGCTTGCCCCGGCCCACAAATTCCTCGTCGTCGAAATCGGCACCAACCACCCCGGCGAAATAGCGCCCCTGTCAAACATGGCCGCCCCCGACTACGCCGTCATCACTTCGATCTCGCCGGGCCACATCGGCAACTTTGGTTCGCTGGAGGCCATCGTTGAAGAAAAAACCGACATCGTCTCTGGATGCAAGCCCGGCGGCGTCCTGGTCGTAAATGCAAACCTCGGCCACGACGCAATAGTACGTAAAAAAGTCGACCATGGCCAACTGACGCTAGTAACCCCCGATGATTCCCTCTCGCTTACCGGGCAGACCACGGCCGGTGGCGAAATTACCCTGGAGGGCAAAACCCTTACCTACCCACCCTGCGGACTTCACCAATTTCAAAACCTGAAACTGGCATATGCCACATTGAAAGAACTGGAAAAAAATCCCCGCGCCGGATTCTCCCATGAGTCGCTCAAAACTTCCCTGGGACAGTTGCAAAATTTCAGACAGGCCAAGGGCCGCCTGCAAAGAATCGACAACGCCCGCTACAACCTCTGGGATGACACCTACAATGCCAACCCGGCCTCATACGCCGAAGCCATAAAATTTATCGCCGAAGTTACCAAAACGACAGCGAGCTCGCAACGATTTGGGGCCTTCGGCATGATGGGCGAACTTGGCGACTTTGCCTTGAAGGCCCACGAGGAACTGGGCCGCCTGACCGTTGAATTTGACTTCAAGGCTGTCTTTTTCAGCGCCGACGACGACAAAATTCGAAATGCCTTTTTACGCGGCAGGCGACAGGCCCTTCAGGGTTCACAACCCGCCGAGCCCGAAACCATGGCCGGGGCCAATACCGACCAGGACATTCTCTACGGCTTCAAATACCTGGCGTCTAAAATGAGCCCCGGCGACCATTTGCTTGTCAAGGGCTCCCGCTCTACCCGCATGGAAAGAATCTTAAAACTGTTTTAACCCGCAAACCAGAAATACAATGGAAAATAAATTTATATTAAATAGAATATTAGACGCATTATAAATATTTGATTATGTTCTGACTTAATGAAAAGCAGGACGATTACTTCAGGCGGCCCTCTTCAAGCCGCAACTTCTCTTGCAACAACAGTCAAACCTGCAAGGGATGCATCGTGAAAAGTCAAACCAAGGCTCCGCGTAACAAGACGGCTATAGAAACCGAAGACTTCAAGATATACCTCAACGACCTGCGCCATGACTGGTTAAAGGTCCTCACGATTCTGGGGTTCACGCTCACCCCGGTTTTCCTGTTATTGGATTACTTCATGATCCCCCATGAAAAATTTTTAAGCTTTACCTATTCCCGTTCTACCATCACCCTTTTGCTTTTTCTACAATATATTTTTCTGAGAAAGACCCAGGCCTCACGGTGCACGCCTTTTCACGGCTACTTCATCTCGTTGCTGATGGGTCTGATGATTTCCTGGATGACCTATGAACTGGGGGGGTTCGACTCCTCGTATTACGCCGGGTTGAACCTCGTCATGATCGCCGTTGTCATTTTAATTCCCTGGGGGTTCGATCATGCCGTCATCAACGCCCTTATCATCATGGGGAGTTATTTTTTCATTAACACCGTTTTTCCGACCCTGTACCGCCCGGATAATTTTATCAATAATTCATACTTCTTATCGGCGACGGCCATTATCTCGGTTTCGATCAGCCGCGTCCATTTTCAACTGATTCGAAAAGAGTTTATCTCAAACCGCCAGTTGAATATCGCCAAAAAAGAACAGGATACGATCATGAACGCGGTTGACGAAGGGTTGTTCGTCATTCATAACTCCGGGGATGAATTCTTCATCGGGGAACACCAGTCTGAGTCCGTCAAAAGAATTCTCGAAGCAACCAACCTTTCGGGAAGAAATTTCTGTGCGGTTTTATCGTCCTATTTTCCCGCAAAAAAAATTGAAGAGGTTTCGGAATACCTCGAAATGATCTCTTCGCCCAATATCGACGAAAACATGATCCGCGACCTGAACCCGCTGATGAGGGATGAGGCGACAATTCAACATGGCATTAACAGTTCCTCCAGGTACCTCGAATTTGGCTTCAAAAAAATCACCCAGACCCATCAAAAAAACGACTTCCTGGTGAGCATCAAGGACGTGACAAAAGAAGTAGAAATGTCTCACCAGATGCGGCAGAACGAAATCAAGGCGGAACAGGAAACCCAGATGATGCTCTCTATATTGCACATCGGCCCCGCCCTTCTCCAGGATTTCATGGAGGGCGTCGAAACGGAACTTACCATCATAGACTCGGTCCTGCGGGAAGATAAAAAACACGCCGACCTGGCCAATGCCGTAGAAACGATTTTCCGCTCCGTTCATTCTTTAAAAGGCAATGCGGCCCTTCTTGACCTGAAGTTTCTGGCCGAGCAGGCGAACCAATTTGAAGAAAAGATGATTTTGTTGCGGGAAAGCGAAAATCTTTCCTGGGAAAGTTTTTTGCCGATCGCCTACGAGCTGGCCACTCTCCAGGTCGTTTTCGAAAAAATGAAGGAACTGATAAAACGAATACGAATGTTTCAAAGCAAGGGCGGCGATGCGATTTCTGCCCTGTCGTCTCTACCCGAAGCCATCACCAGGCTTTCCCATAGGATTGCCGGCGAAACCGGCAAAAAGGTTAAAATTGTCGTCCAGGACCTCAACTTCAACGGGGTGCCGAACAAGTATGCCTACATTTTCAGGGACATCCTGGTACAACTGACGCGTAACGCGATCATACACGGCATCGAAACGCCCGAATACCGTTTAAAAACGGGCAAGAGCGAAAATGGCGTCATCAGCATTGCCATGAAACCCGACGGCGGAAACTTCTGTATCTGTTTTCGCGACGACGGCAGATCGTTCGACTTTGAGGCGATTCGTAAAAAGGCCGTCTCGCTGGGCAGGGCCGACGAAACGGCCATCTCTAAATGGGAACCCTCGCAACTGGTCAAACTGACCTTTGAACCCGGCTTTTCAACATCGAATGCGGCAACCCTTCATGCCGGCCGGGGTATGGGTATGGATATTATCAAGCAAAGAATCAAAAACCTGGGCGGCCACCTTACCGTGAACTTCGTCGTCGGCCAGTTTACCGAATTCAAATTTACGGTTCCCTTAGGAGCAAACCAGGAATAAAATTTTACAAAAAAAAGCCGCAGGAGTTTGCGCACCAGGCGTAAAACCCCCGAAGCGGTCCAAAAAAACAGGAGAGATTATGAAGATTATGATTGTAGACGATTCTACTATAGTTAGAATGGTAATAGAGCGTTACTTGAAACTTGCCGATGTCGAGATCGTAGCGCAGGCCGAAAATGGGGTTCAGGCAATCGAGTTATTCAAGACCCATTTGCCGGACGTCGTCACCCTCGACATAACCATGCCCGAGATGGACGGACTTACGGCCTTGAAAGAGATGCTAACGATAAAACCGACCGCCAGAATTATAATGATATCGGCCCTGACGAGCAAAGCTACGGTGGTAAAGGCGGTCAATTCCGGCGCGGCCTCGTACCTGATCAAACCCCTGCAAGCTCACCAGTTGACCGAGGCTCTAAAAAAAGTTATAGGGGGATAAAGTGAAAGAAGAAGAATTAAAGATTTTTGTACAAAGCGTGATGAATTACTTTAAGCAGTTTAACGAACCCGAACCGGTAGTCGGCGTTCCCTTTCCCCAGCACGACAAGTTTGTATTCCTGGACTATTCCGGCGTTATTGGAATATCCGGCGCCAGAAAGGGTTGCATCTATGTAACGGCCTCGGCTGACATGATCAACGACCTGATAAAGGCCATGAAGATCGACGGGGCCGACGAAACGTTGAGGCTTGACGCCATCGGCGAGGTGGCCAATAACATCTCCGGCAATGCGGAGCATTTTTTTGGCCAGAACTTCATGATCTCGGTGCCGGTTGTCGTCACGGGTAAAAACCACAACATTCACCTGCCCCTGAAGATCCCCGTCTTCACGATCCCTTTTAACTGGAAAACCCACAAATCCTATCTCGTCGTCGGCACGGAGTAAGGCGTAAGTTTGCTTTGAAATTCCGGATTCATGCCCTCTGGATTTTGCTCTTCAGGCAAAATCCGTGGGCAAAAATCCGCAGGGCTAATATTTTCGATTGATCGGTTAAATCGGAATCAAAATCTGCCGTGATGAAAGACAACAATCGATGGCATGCCTCTATGGTGGTTCGTTGCGAACCGCTGGTAAAAGAATACCGAGACACAGGGTCACAAACCAACCTGGCGAAAAAATTTCCCCAGAAGGTTCTGGATGGTATTCGAAAAAGCCCCGATGATTTTCCATCAATTTCCGAACCGGAATTCGTACGCCATTACTATCGTTTATCCCGCCTGAACTATTCGCTGGACGACGGCCTCTACCCCCTGGGTTCCTGCACGATGAAGTATAACCCGATCATCAACGAAACGATCGCCCAGATGGAGCAATTTGGCAACCTTCACCCCGCGTTGCCGGTCAAGTATACCCAGGGCGCCCTGAAGATTGTCTACGAAACCCAGAGCATGATCGCCGAAATCCTCGATCTTCCCGGCATCTCGCTTCAGCCGGCCGCGGGCGCACACGGCGAACTTGCCGGGGTGTTCATGATCCACAAGTACTTTGAAAGCCGGGGCGAAAACCGAACCAAAATCCTGATACCGGACTCCGCCCACGGAACCAACCCGGCATCTGCCGCCATGGGCGGTTATATCACCGAAAAAATTCCATCAGACGAAAAGGGGCTGACCGACCTGGAGGCCCTGGCCAATGCGGTCGACGAAAACACCGCGGCGTTGATGATCACCAACCCGAACACCCTGGGCATCTTTGATACCCAGATCGTTAAAATTAAAGAAATTCTCGACAAGAAGGGCGCCCTGCTGTATGTCGACGGCGCCAACTTAAACGCCATCATGGGCATCGTTTCTTTTGGCAAGATGGGCGTGGACCTTACCCAGTTGAACCTTCACAAAACCTTCTCGACACCCCATGGCGGCGGCGGCCCCGGTCAGGGCGCCCTGGCCTGCTCCGAACGTATGAGAGATTTTCTACCGTCGCCCACGGTGGTGAAAAAAACCTCCGGCGGCGGCGACTTTTACGATTACGAAACTCCCGCCCAGAGTATCGGCCCGGTTAAAGGCTGGTATGGGCAATTTGGAATCATTCTCAGGGCCTGGGCCTATTTAAAAAGAAACGGCGGCTGTATACGCGAAATCTCGGAGAGGGCCGTTATTAACGCCAACTATCTTCGCAAAAAACTTGATAACCGCCTGGCCCTGGCTTCGTCCGAACCTTCGATGCACGAGGTTGTCTATAGCCAGAAAACCCTTGAGGCAAAGGGCGTCACCACCAAGAATTTTGCCAAGGCGCTTCTCGATCGCGGTTTCTATGCCCCGACGATCTACTTTCCCCTGCACGTTCCCGGCGCCATGATGATCGAACCAACCGAGACCGAGAGTAAAAAAGAAATGGATGTTTTTCTCGAAGCCATTATGGATATTTTCGATATGCTGGAGAAGGATCCCGGCAAGATTACCAGTTCGCCAAACGACACCTTTGTACGGGAAATCGACGAAACCCTCGCGGCCAGAAAACCCGTTCTGACATGGCACGAGGAAGCGGCTCCTTAAAAAGAAACTGACAATCTGTCTAAACATTGGATCTTGTCGCCATGTTAATGACGGATCCTTTGAGTACACCTGCCGAAAAAAAAGCTACGAGAGACGCCTACGGGAAGGCTCTTGAAGATATCGGGGCAAAATACGACAAGGTTGTCGTCTGCGACGCCGACCTCTCCGGGTCGACCAAGACCAAGGCATTCTCAACCAAATTTCCCCAGCGGTTTTTCAATTTCGGCGTGGCCGAACAAAACCTCGTGGCAAACGCCGCCGGTCTGGCCCGAACCGGGCTGATCCCCTTTGCGTCGACCTTCGCGATGTTCCTTACAGGCCGCGCCTGGGAGGTTGTTCGTAACACCGTCGCCTACCCCGGCGAAAACGTCAAACTTGTCGCGACCCACGCCGGCATCACCCTCGGCGAAGACGGGGCCAGTCACCAGGCCCTGGAAGACGTCGCCATCATGCGGGCCATCCCCAACATGACCGTCATCGTACCATCCGATTATAACCAGACCTATCAGGCCATCTGCGCCGCGGTCGACCACAAGGGTCCGATGTACATTCGCCTTGGCCGCCCCAATATCCCGGTGATCTACGCCGAAAATACCCCCTACACGATTGGCAAGGCAATCCTTCTTCAAGAAGGTAAAAAAGTTGCCTTCATCGCCGATGGCCTCATGGTTTATGAAGCCTGGAAAGCGGCCCGCATGGTGGAAAGCGAAACCGGCATTCGCCCCTATGTCGTCGACATGCACACGGTAAAACCCCTCGACGTCGACATGCTGAAAAAAGTCGGCGAACAGGTCGACACCATCTTCACCTTCGAAGAACACAACATCATCGGCGGCCTGGGTTCTGCCGTCGCCGAGTATGCCTCGGAACACCTCGGCTGCCGCGTCATCCGCATCGGGGTAAACGACCAGTTCGGGCAATCCGGAACGCCCGAGGCGCTCATGGTTCATTACAAACTAAACGCCGAAAACCTCGTACCCCGAATTTTACAAAATATAAGCGTGTCGAAGAATGTAACCTGATTTATGCCTGTCGTTTTTATAAATCGACAAAAAGACATTCTGGTTAATTTTTTCAGAAAATTTAGCTTCATATTGCCGCGGTATAAATATACCATAGCCGCCCTGTCTCTCCTTGTAACCGTCTCATTGCTTTTGCCCGCCCTTTTCTTAACCATATTTTTTGATAAAAACGAATTCAACAAACAAATTCACTCCCTTTCTTCGACAAACAACCTGTTGTTTACTTCCGACGGGGTCATCAGGGGAAACTTCCGGGATATCATCTTTTACAATGTTCGGATCAAGGACGCCTCCGAAAGCCCCGGTCAGTTGCCGCTTCTGGCGATTCCCGAACTCAGGATCAAGGTGAATATACTTCGTTCGGTCATGGGAAGAAAAACCGTCCTCGATAAAATCATCCTCAAAGATGCCCGCTGGAGATACGTCGGCAAAGACGGGACTTTCAACAAAGAGTTGCAGGCCAGTATCGCCGACCTGCTCGGGCGCCATGGCGACTTTAATCTTGTTTTGGTTAACAATACCGTAACCCTTGTTTTCGAGAAAAAAAACTACGATCGGGAAACATGGAACATTGTGCTCAAGAGAGGTTCGATACGGTCGCTTAAAAACAAGGTTACGGTAACCTTTCGCTACGACGACCTTCCCTGGGGTAACGGCCAACTGACATTCTCTCCCCTGCTTTGCCCGCAATGCTCCCTGTTCCAGGGAACCTACGAGGTTCGCCTGCAAGAACTCCCGTTAAACCGCCTGTCGTGGTTTTTTGCCCCGCTGAAACTTCAAAACGGCATGGTTGATATCGCCTCGGACGTTACATACACGAATAACGGAAAGGAAAACGAAATCGAGATAAAGGCCGACATACAGGTAAAAGACATCCTGGCTACTGAAGCCTCAAACAGCCCGGTTCTTGAAAATCCCCGGCTGGACCTGGATATCCGGTACTCGGACAAAGCCGGCGCGGTTCAATCTGAATTTACCGGCTATTGGAAAAAATCCCCGTTTAAAGGCGCCTTTGCCAAAAAACACAAAAGCGTTTATCCCGAGACGCTTTCTTTTTCTCTCGACAACAACGGCAGAACAATCCCGCTTTTGTACGGTTTTAAGTTGAAAGGCCTTCAGTCGTTTCGCTTTGACCTCGGCGAAGATAAAACCGGCAAGGCCTACCGCATCTTAAACGGAAATTTTGTAGCCGAAAAAGGAGCGATCCTGAACGCCGAAAACGTATCGGAACTTCAAATTCCCCGGGCCGTTATAAAACTGGAGAACAACGCCTGCACGGGTTCGCTCAGTCTTGCCAGGAATTCAAGCGACCTGAACTTTTCCTTCTCGGGATCCGTTTTGCCGATCAACAAAATGATCGATACTGTCGTCGAATTTGAGGATTACCAGAAAAACAAAAACATTTCGTACAACGGCGTAGTTTTTGAAATTACCGAAACCGGCGAATTGAACTCGGAAAATCTTCACTGGAAAGACATTGAACCCTATTACGATTATGCCCGGGGCGCCTGGAAAAACAGCGTTAAAAACGACCTGTACCGGGGTTGGCGCCCATCGCTTTTTCGGGAACGCGACTGGTTTCAAAAATACCTTATGCGAACCAGTTTCAATAACACTGTTATCATTAAAGACTGGCATTCAACTGCGGACGATAACGGAAACACGCCCCTTTCCGGTCTACTCAACCTGAACAATTCCATTTTCAACCTGGAGCTGGCCGGCGGCGACCAGAGATTCAATTTTTCTTTTGAAATGACCGGCAATACCCCGATCATACGCGGCGACTACAAACTGGCCCTTTCCAGGCAGGATAGTTTTTCAAACCGGTGGTTACCCGCAGGCCTTGTGCCAAAATTTGGCTCCTCCACCGTCGAGGCAAAGTATACCGCCTCGGGCGAGCGGCCAATAGACATCGTTGAAAATTACAACGCAACCGCAGCCTTTCTCCTGGAAAACGTCTCGGTACTGATCGCCGACAAAAAAACCTCCGATGTTTTAACCAGGGCGAACCTCGATGTTCGAAGTTACGGCACAAAGTACCAGGTCAATCTCGGGGGCGAAAACGACGTCTCAACGGTCAGCTCCTGGGGCAACTATGACCCGGAAAATAACGGCTGGAAAATAAATTCGACGATCCTGCCTAAACGTTAGGAAAGGCTGCAAGACTGCAATGGCCAGACTTAGAGCCTGTGCGACAACTGGTTTTAAAAAACAAAGACAACCTCAAAGTTCAATGCTTTACTCGAAAAGCAGGTTGGAGCACAGGCTCCTTATGGATAATAGTTCTTGACGGCGTGTCGTTGCAATTCCTCTGTAAGTGGCTGGAGTCTGTTTTATGTTTTTATCAAAAACCCGGATTTCTACTTCTAATACCTCGAAGTCGTTAACCGACGATAGAAATTTTTAATGAAACCACTAAATGAGAATACCTTGAGAAACCGCTTCTGGAGTTTACTCAATGCCTTTGTTTTTTTCAGCATCAGCCCCAAGAAAAAAGCCGTCAACTGGCTGATTTTTTTTGCCATCACCACAATTACCTCGCTGCCTTATTTTTACATACTGGTACAATCCCCGCCCCCGGAACATATTATTGAAATTCTCTACTGGCAGGCGGCGACATTTTTTTTGAGCAACCTGTTATTGTCGATGAACTTCTCCCTGACCGTAATGGTTATTCATCTTTGCGTAATTGTAGTTCTCCCGTCATATGCAAACCAACTGGAATACCGCAACATCATTCCGGTGCTGGTTTTGCTTTCCATCGTGTACGGATTTACATTCGCCTTCACTCGATTGATGTTCTGGGACATGGAACGAATCCGGGAATCGACCGCCCTGATCGAAATAAAACAAAACCGGATCAACAATCTTTTCGACAACGAATTTTACGCCATCGTGGTTCACCGCAACGGAAAAATTCAGGATATCAACACAACCTTTACCACGCTGTTCCAGTACCCCCTGGAAGAAGTCAAGGAGGAAGACTTTTTCCAGGTGTTGTTTCAAAACGATTTCGAAGATCGCAATAAAATCATATCCCTGAAGTCTGATTTTAATATCGAGACGTACGCCTATCGAAAATCCGGGGAGCAGATACCCATTGAAATTATCGGGAAAAGGTACGAAGAAAAGGGCGAAGATCTCAAGATCTGTTTTATTCGCGACATCACCAGTAAAAAGGAAATGTACCTTGAACTGAAAAAATCCAAAAACTATCTCCAGAAAATACTGGATGCCCTGCCGCACGCGATCTTTGTCAAAGATATAAAAACCATGGAAATTCAAACGGCAAACCGGATCGCGCAAAACGAAATACTCCATGCGGTTAACGACGCCGAACGCGAAGACATGCTCAGCTCCTCCGAAGAATACCAGCGGGGTTTGGAACTTGTAAAAAAAACCAGGTTGCCGTTGACCATTGAAGAATCGCACCTTTACAAAAACGGAATTGAAAAATACATAGAAATGTATATTTACCCGTTTCTGGACGAAAACGGAAACATCGAACAGCTTCTCGAAATCATCACCGACATTACCTCGCGGAAAAAAATTGAACAACGCTTGAAAAATACCCTGAAGGAACTGCGCGACATCCGGGACGCCCTCGACGAGCACGCCATTGTCTCGATTACCGACCCCGAAGGAAACATCACCTACATCAACGACAAGTTTGTCAAAGTTTCGGGCTTTACCAGGGAAGAGCTGATCGGAAAAAATCACCGAATCATCAAATCCGGCGAGCACAGCAAAGCCTTTTTTAAAAACATCTGGGACACCTTGCTTGCAGGGCGGGTCTGGCAGGGGGAAATCAAGAACCGATCAAAAGACGGAAACTATTACTGGGTATCCTCAACCATCGTGCCCTTTCTTGACGAAAATCACCAGCCCTACCAGTATGTCTCGATACGGACCGAAATCACCGAACAAAAACGAATTACCGATCAATTGAAAGAAGCCAAGGAAGAAGCCGAACGGGCCAACCGGGCAAAAAGTACCTTTCTGGCCAACATGAGTCACGAGATCCGAACCCCGTTAAACGCCGTTCTGGGTATGGCTGAATTGGCCATGTCGACCCAGTTGACCCCGGTTCAGGCAAAATACCTGAACCTGATTCAATCGTCGGGCGAAAATCTTTTGAATATTATCAACGAGATTCTCGACTTCTCTAAAATCGAGGCTGACAAGCTCGTGGTCGAAAACCACGACTTTCAACTTCGCCAGACCCTGTTTTCGACGCTCCAGATTTTCCTGTTCCAGGCAAAGGAAAAAGGTCTTATCATGACGACAACGATAGATCCCCGCGTACCAGATCACCTTATCGGCGATCAGCAACGAATCAAGCAAATACTGATTAACCTCATCGGCAATTCGTTGAAGTTCACCGAATCGGGGTATATCATCATCGATGTCGACGCGCCGGACTACGACGATAACAGCGGCGATATCCTCATCAGGTTTACGGTGGCAGATTCCGGCATTGGTATTCCCGTCAGCAAACAAAAGCTGATCTTTGAAAGCTTTACGCAGGAAGACAGTTCAACGACAAGAAAATACGGGGGAACAGGGCTGGGCACGACGATATCAAAAGAACTTACCAACAAAATGGGCGGCGAAATGGGGGTATACAGTCCCGTACGTCACTACCGGTTTAACAAGGGCGGCACCGGTTCGGAGTTCTGGTTCACCATCCGTTGCGGCGTAAACCGGGAAAAAGAAATTGAATTTGAAAACAACCTGAAGTCCGCCAAACATAACGCCCTGGTATTGACAACCGATCCGAAAACCCACAATATCATTGAAGCGTATTTCAACCGGCAAGGCATTTCCTGGAAAGAACTAGCCTTAGACGAAATAGAAAACGGCAACCTGACAATTAACCTGGAAACCGACCTGGTGTTGATCGAGATGCCCCGGAATATAGACGTCCTGGCGGAAGTACTGACAAAACTGGAAAGGGTAACACATATTTCCAACATAAACCGCGTGGCCGTAATCCTGGAAGACGAACTTACGTTTGATACCTCAATGATGCAGGAAATGGGCGTCTCGTATTTTATCTACAAACCCGTTACCGAAAAAAGCCTTCTGCGTATGTTTAATTTTTTTGACCGGGAACCGGCGGATGCCGGCGGCGCAACGGCAAAGCCTGCGGTGCGCAAAACCGATCACCTGCAGGTTCCCGGCAACACGGCGCCCGAAAAGAAAACAAATGTCCTGGTGGCCGAAGACAACGAAATCAACCAGTTTCTTTTAAAAACTATCCTGGAGAGCCTTAACTGCTCTATAACAATGGCATCTAACGGCCTTGAGGCGGTAAAAGCCCTGAAAAACGACAACACTTTCGATATCGTTTTCATGGATTTGCAGATGCCCGAAATGAACGGATTCCAGGCGGCCGAAGAGATCAGGAGATCCCTTTCAACGACGATCCCCATCATCGCGGTTACGGCTAACGCCTTCAAGGAGGACCAGGAAAAATCTGTCGCCTCGGGCATGAACGATTTTATCGCCAAGCCCTATACAAAATCATCCCTGATCAGCGTTTTACATAAATACGGTAAAAACACAGAGAATTCATGATATCCATAGACGTAATCGAGACCGGGATGATGGGGGTAAACTGCTCCCTGGTATCCAACCTGCAGACAAAAGAAATCTTTCTCGTTGACCCGGGCGACGACGAGGAAACCATCTATGGTTATATAAAAGATCATGACCTGAACCTGAGGGCCATTTTACATACGCATGCGCATTTTGATCATATTCTGGGTACAAACCCGCTGGTAAACCGGTTTTACCCGAACGGGAATGTTCCCATCTACCTGCACCCAGGGGACCAGTTCCTGTGGGACAATGTCGCCATGCAGGGTCAAAAGTTCGGATTGAGCTTTCCGGGTCAGAACCTCCGGGTAACCCACCAGTTACATCATAATGAGATTTTAAACCTCTGCGGTCTGCAGGTTCGGGTCTTGAACACACCGGGGCATTCGCCGGGGTCGTGCACCTTTCTCATCGACGAAGTTTCGCCCCCCGTACTGATCTGTGGCGACGTACTGTTTCACGGCTCGATCGGCCGAACCGATTTATGGCAGGGCGACTTCAACACCCTCATCCGATCCATTCGCGATCACATCTTGACCCGCTCCGACGAAACCCGCATAATTCCGGGGCATGGTCCCGAGACGACGGTGGGCGAAGAAAGAACAAACAACCCCTTTCTCGGGACATAGAAAACCATGAACCCCAAAGGCATCGTAATTCTCGGGGCGGGCTTGCTGCAAAGACCCCTGATGGAAGCCGCCAGAAAACGAGGCTGGTTTGTGATCTCGGCCGACATGAACGAAAAGGCCCCGGGGGTAGCTCTTGCCGACGTTTTTCTCCAGGTTTCGACGCGCGACGCCGCGGGCCTGGTCCATGCCCTGGAATCTTACCGGGGGAAATTTCACCACTCTGCCACGCTGGGTACCGATATGACGGTTTCCGTGGCTGCCATAAACCATGCCTTTGGTCTCGGCGGCCTGACGAACAGGCAGGCCGAGGTAACGACCCACAAGGGGAAAATGCGCCAGTTCCTGGCGGCCAACGGCCTTAGGCAGCCGGCCTTTATTATCACCGACAGCAAAGACGCCGCGCTCCAATGGGCCCTGGAGCGCGACCTCAAACAAGGCTTTGTCATCAAGCCCGTGCATAACATGGGCGCCCGCGGGGTGATGAAGTTGCATAACCCCCGGGACCTGGGCTTTGCCTTCGAATATGCCTGGTCGCAATCCTTCGGAAAATCAACCGGGAAATTGCCCCGTCAAAGAAATGCCAACGAGGGCCAGGTCATTCTCGAGGAGTATATCGAAGCCCACGAATTGTCCGTCGATGCTCTCGCCGTAAATGGCGAAACCTTCATCACGGGCCTTGCCGACCGCTGCATTGAAATCCGGGACGGCCGCTACTTCATCGAGACGGGCCATACCATGCCGACGCAAAAAAACCGGGAAGTTCACGAAAAGCTTTTGGCCGAACTTCGCAAGATATCAAAGGCCCTCGGGGAACTTGAAAACTCGACATACACCGGGGCCTTGAAAGGCGACATTCGCCTGACACCGGCGGGTGAAATAATCGTTGGCGAGGTGGCCACGAGACTCTCGGGCGGTTTCATGAGCACCCACACCTATCCGTTTGCCTCCGGAAACGACCTGCTTGACGCCTACCTGGACGTGCTCGAAAACAAAACCCCCGCCATGTGCTCAAACGCAACCGGCGACGTCTACAAACAGGTCGCCATTGAACGGGCGCTCCTGGCAGACCCGGGGCGCGTTGAAACCTTTCAAACGCCGCAAAACTTTACCTTCCCGGGCGCCGTCGTCAAAGAGGTTTTTACCCACGTTAGCGTCGGCGACTATATCGGATCCCTGCAATGCAACATCGGCAAACCCGGCAACGTCATCATCACCGCGCCATCCCTTGAGGTCGCCGAAAGATGCGCCGACGAATACCAGCGGCAAACGGTTCTGAAAATAAACCGCCAACCGCTGACCCGCCGCGAAATCAACGAAAGGGCCCGGGTAAATTTCAACAAAGAATATTGTCATGCCTGTAAAATCTGCGACGGCGTAAACTGCGCCTCGGGCGTGCCCGGCATGGGCGGCATCGGCCGGATGCAGGCCTTCCAGGACAACCTCAGGGCGTTGGCCGAAATCAGGGTTCAATACCCGGAAGATACCCCCGGCGATCCTCCGGGGGTAGTCGACACGAGGGCCGGTTTCCTGGGTGTCGAGCTTCCCTTCCCGATTCTCAACGCCCCGATCACGGGTTCGATAACCAACCTGGGTTCGAGCATCACCGAATATGACTATGCTGTCGAGGTTGCCATGGGCATGAAAGAGCTGGGGCTGCCCGCCATCTTCGGCGACGGGGCAAGCCCCGACAAGTACCTCACGGCGCTGGAGGCCGTCGCACAGTCCAAAGGCGGTTTCCTGGTCGTAAAACCCCGCCGCGACAACCTTGAAATCGTTCGCCGAATTGAAGAGGCCAGGATTGCCGGCGCAAACGGCTGGGGTATCGATATCGATTCCGTCAAACTGGTCACCATGCAAAATAAAAATCAACCGATGGAAGCCAAGTCGGCAAAAGATATCCTGGAGATCTCAAAAAAATGCAATCTCCCTTTTTTTGTCAAGGGTGTGATGATGGTCGAGCAGGCGCTCGAAATGGCCGAAAGCGGGGCGGGGGTTCTGGTCGTCAGCAACCACGGGGGACGCATCGACGACAGCCTGCCGGGAGCGGCGAGGGTTCTGGAAGCCATCTCCCGGGAGGTAAAAAAGCGCCATCCCCATATCAAGGTCTTCGCCGACGGCGGGGTTCGAAGCGGCGAAGATGTTTTTAAAATGATGTCTCTCGGGGCCGACGGGGTATTTATCGGCAGACCCATTGCCATAGCGGCGGTCGCCGCCTCGCGGCTTGGCGTGTATTCCGTATTAAAAACCTGCGCCGACGAGCTTCAAACCGTCATGAAAAAATGCGGGCTAAACTCTATATCTGAAATTGCGTCCTTTGGCAAAACCTGAAACGGCCGGGATCGGCAACACAAACCCTGAAGATCTGTTTTTAATGTAAAATATTTACAAGCTTTACTTCGAAGTACAAGGTAGAGTGCGGGGGTATGTTTCGCACCCCGCGCTTGCCGTAGCCAAGGTGCGGGGGAACGGTCAACTTGCGAATACCGCCCTGTTTCATACCCTCAAGACCCTGGTCCCAGCCCTTGATTAGTTCGCCGATGCCATAGGTTACGATGAGGGGGTTGCCCGAATTATAGGAATTGGCAAATTCGGATTTATCCGCCAGCCACCCCCTGTAATGCATCACAATTTTATCGTCTTTCTGGATAAGCTCGCCCGTACCGACCTTGACGTCTTCGACAATCAATTCTCCGATGACGGGTTCGTCGGTTGTCGGATCGTACTTGACCTTATCCCAGCCGCAATGAGCGGTCAGGGTAATTACGAGGCAAAAAAGTATGGATTTTTTGGAGATCATAGGGTAAACAAATCGGAATTAATAACTCACCAGTCAATGCCTTTTTGGGCAAGTAGTTTCTTTTCTTTATACGGATGTTTGATGTTCTTCATCTCGGTAACGAGATCGGCAACCTGGATGATCGCGTCGCCGGCGTAACGGCCCGTAAGTATAATATTTAACCCGGCCGGTTTTGCTTTTAGATAATCCAGCACAAGGGATTCGTCGAGAAACTTGTAATGAATCGCATACAGGATTTCATCGAGCATCACGGTATGGTACTTTCCGCTGTTCATGACATCGACGGCCTTTTGCCAGGCCTCCATGGCAAGCTTTTTATCTTTCTCGATATCGTTCGTATTCCAGGTAAACCCGGCGCCCATGGTATAGATGTCCAGGGTTTCAAACTTTTCCGCAATCTTGGATTCTCCATAATGATAGTCTTTCGGGCTCTTCATAAACTGGACAATGGCCGCATTCCAGCCGTGGGCGATCGTCCGCATGACAATGCCAAAGGCCGCGGTCGTTTTACCCTTACCTTCTCCGGTATTTACAATAATAATAGATTTGTCTTCGATGTCCTTTTGTACCCGGCGCCGCTCGGCAATTTCTTCCTTTGTTTGCTTGTCCTGTTCTGCCTGCATGATTTTTACCGCCGGTCAATACAACCTGCTGCCCCCCGAAAAACCTTCGCATATTTCAAACAATTTTTCAATCTCCGCCGTGTACGCGGCAAAACGGCAGGGTTGCTCCTGGAGGTATTCAAACCATTTCCCGGTGACTTTCATCCCGGTCGTGGCCAGCCAGACGGGAGTCTCGGCGCCCTTTTCCGGCGTATGGCTGCCGCTAAACCCCATGGAATTGCTGAGTTTGGAGTTTACCTCGCCGGGATGGCAGCAATTTACGAGAATCTCATCGGGACGAAAATGTTCGGCGAGGGCAACGGTGAGCATGCGGTTGGCCTGTTTGGACTGCCTGTAGGCGGTGTTATTGTCATAGTGTCTTCGCCGAAACTGCAGGTCCTTTAAATCAAGGTCGCCGGCCCAGAAGCTGGCCACATTGACAATCCGGGAGCCCGGTTGTTTTTTCAGGTGCGGGCGAAAGGCAAGGCTCATGCGAAAATAACCCAGGACATTCGTTGCAAATTGAAGCTCAATACCATCCGGGTTTTCAAGTCTCTGCCGGGGGGTGATACACGCATTGTTGACCAGGGCAAAAACCGGTTTTTGAATCCGCCCGGCCAGCGCCTTTATCTCGGATAATTGCGACAAGTCGGCAATCTCGATCGAAATATCGCCGGAGACAGTTTGCAGGATTTCTTTCCGGGCCGCTTCGGCCAACCCGGAATTTCGACACACCATCACCACCTCATATCCTTTGGCGGCAATTTGCGCACTAATCGCCTTGCCAATGGTTCCATTTGCCCCGGTAACCAGAATTGTCTTTTTCGCCAGCGAATTGTCCAACGTCATAATGTGAATTTGACGAGGTCATCTTTGCCCTGTCAACATAAAATGAATATTATTTATTCACGGTTTCAAGCAATATCTCAGCGCACTTCCAGGTTTTTCAACTCTGTAATGGAATAATTTATGTAGTACATCTGGTCTTTATCATTCATTTTACTGTTGATTTCAAAAAGTTTTTTGGCTTCATTAGTTTTGCCAAGAAATACATAACACTTCCCCAGGAAATAGTTTATTTTTGCGTCATTTGGATTGCTTTTCTGATTTGCAATGAAATAATCTTTTGCCAGGTCATATTTGCGGGCATAATAATGATTTCGCCCATAGTTCCAGTTTAAATCGTACTCTGACATTATCAACGGGTCCGTTTCTCTTTGTTTCTTGATTTTATCAAGGTACAGGATCGTTTGATCATAGTATTTATACTGGTCATAAATCATTGCCTGTACGATTAAAGCATTGCTTGTGAGTTGCATATTTTCGATAATATTGGCGATAATGAGCGCTAAACCCGTATATTCCGCTTTTTGAAGCTGGACCATGTATTGTTCAAATATCCCGACGGATTCTTTTGTTTCCAGCTTTTCATAATGGGAAACCTCGTTTGCCGTTTGGTACCAAAAATCTTTTTCCGTATCGTTGGTTTCGAGTTTTCGCCGGCGCAAATATTCAGCAACAAGAGACTGGTATTCTTTTTTTAACAATATCGATAAAAATATTCTATCATAAAGATGGTGTGTCTCGTCGGGCTCCAATTTCTCCAGTGATTCCTTTACGTTTCGGGCATTCGTAAAATCTTTTGTAAGTAACAGGGTCAGGTAATAGTTTTTCAGGTTGATCGTATCCTTTGGTAAAAATTTCGAAACCTCGCCAAAAATCGTTTTTGCCTTATCGATTTCCCCCCGTTGTACATATATCGCCCCCATGTCCGATTTTGCCTCTATCGCATCGGGATAATTCTCAACCATCAGGGATAGCAGTTTCAACCCCTGGTCGTAGTATTTATCCTTATAAAGTTTTGAAAAAAAATTCTGCAAGGGAGGTAAGGAATCCTTTTCATCTTTCAGGTTATGAATATATAAATGGATTACCTTGAAATAGTTATCAAACTCCCCCATTTTTACGTAATCATTCAATAAATTATAATAGGCATTGCGGTAACCCGGATGCGTCGATATTAATTTGAAATACAATTCTTCTGCCTTTTTATATTCCTCCCTGTCATAGAAACTTGTCTGCCCCATGATGTTAGAAATATTATCTTTAGTAATTTCAAACGATCCTGATTCGCCTTCTTTTATACCGGCAGCGGCGCTATCAAATTTCATTCCCGATTTTAACGCCCTGTTACGGAAAACGCAGGCAAGAGAACAATGCCCCTCGGCGTCATCGGGATGCTTTTCGATATACTCTCTTGCAGTTTTCCCGGCTTCATCAAATTTTTGATCTTTTATTAAAATATTTATGGTATTATGTATACCGGTTTCCTCGCCATACAGGTTAATGGCAAACACGGTTTGCAGAATAATCGCGACTGTTAAAAATCCAAGGGTATGCTTTTTCATCTTTGTACCTTCCTGCTTTCTGGAATGGCCTTCTACTTCATTAAATCTGTAAAACCAAAATTATCGAAAGCGTGTTTTATAAATCAGGGGCTAACGGCTTCACCGGACCTGGCCAATTTGTGTAAATAACTCTAAACCCTCAAGGCGCTTCAACTGTAAAGGCAAATATCTTTTAACCTGAAATGGCGCAAATGTGTATTTTACCTGGTTTGCGCGGTCTACCGGGGGCTAAAAACCAAAACGGGCGACAGGCTGAATTAATTAACTTTACAAAATGTTCGAACATTTCAATTCTATCTAATTAAACAAATGGGGAGGAAACCTGCCCAGTATCAAAATTGCGCTGTTTAAAAAGTTCTAACGGGTGGCGTTTTTAAATCATGGATGAAATAGTAACCATAGTCCTCATTGGCGGTATCGTCGGAATCGTCGGTTTATTCAGTTTTTATATATTCAAGATGTACTTTCTTCCCAAGCGCATCGACGAATTGGCGGCGATGATTGAAAACGGCCAGGTCGCTCTTGCCCTGAAAAAGCTTCTTTCGCTGGTTGAGGAAGACGACCACAATCCCTACATTCATTTTCTTCTCGGCGAGGCCTTTCTGAAATCCGGCCAGGCAACCGAGGCGATCATGGAATACAAGCAGGCGGTCCGCTACGTCGTGCGGGATTCCAAAATAAAGGAAGAAACCATTCGCGCCAGGCTGGCAAAGTTATACCTGGACGCCCATAATTATAACGAGGCCAAAAAAGAATATTTGATCCTTACCAAAATGGCGCCTACGGTAGCCGATAACTTCTACCAGGTAGGGCTGTTGTTTGAAAACGCGGGCTTGAGCGACAAGGCCCTGCCCTACTTTACCCAGGCGGTCAAGTTGCAACCCCGCCACAGCGACGCCCAGTATCATATTGGAACCATCCAGTACAACGCTAAAAATATCCGGGCAGCCAAGGAAGCGCTCTCGGAAGCCGTCAGGGTAAACCCCAAACACCATGCCGCCCATTACTACCTTGGGCAGTGCCTGCGCTCCGAAAAAGAACTCGATTCGGCCATGCGCGAATTTGAGGCGGCAACGAAAGACGACGCCTGGCGCGGCCGGGGAATGCTTGGCAAGGGGCTGTGCTACTACGAAAAAGAGCAATACCGAAAGGCGATTGCGGAATTTGAAGGCGCCCTGGGATTTGCCGAGGGCTCCAACGACCTCAAACTCAACTCGCTTTATTTTATCGCTGCGGCGGCCGAAAGGTTACGCGATTTCAACCTGGCCATCAACAACTGGGAAAAAATCATGGAAATCAACCCCAGGTTCCGCGACGTCTCCGACAAACTGTCAACATATGCTGAATTCCGTACACACGACTCGATCAAGGATTTCATGATCGCCTCTCCGGGTAAATTTGAGAAAATATGCCGCGGGTTGGTTGAAAAAGAAGGATATTCCGTAACCGATCTCGAGGTAAAGAACGACTCCCTGGTAACCCTCATCGCCGTCGACGCCGGCGAACAGGGCTTTCGAAGCGCCAAAAGACCTTCCACGTTGTTTTTTATATATCGCACAACGGAGACTCTCTCCGACAAGGACCTGCGCATCATGCATGAAAGCATGAGAGCCCGAAGCATCACCAAAGGGATCTGCATGACAACCAGCGAGTTCAACGCGCAGGCCGAAGCCTTTGTCCAATCCCGCCCCATTGAGTTGAGAGATAAAAAAGATCTCATCCCCAAACTTCGCGGAGTTGTCTGATGGAATACCTCCTTCTTCCCCCCTCGCTGTCGGGCCTGAGCCACAGGGAAAGGAAAAAGCTGAAAGCGCTGCCCTGGAAATACGGCCAGATCGGGGATATCGAAAACGGCGACTTTTCGTTTATCTTGATTTCGGGGCAGTTATACGACGAACAGAAAAGATTTTACGACCCCGCCCGTGAAATCCTGGGGATAAAACCCTTCTTTAAAAACCCCAGGAAAAAATACCGGTCCGATACCCCGCACACGATTGTATTTATCGAGACCCGGCTTCTGGCCCTCTTCTTCCTGGAGTCTCCCAAGGCGATGCAGTCATACATTTGCTATGAAGCCAATGCCGGTTTTGAAAGTCTCGACCCGTGGAAAAAGTTCCCCCGAATCTGGAGCGTGGTCTCGATTCAATCGGGCTGGCAGGGTATTCATTTTTCCTTCACAATTGCCGCCTACCTGGCCAACCGCAAAAACAAAAAAACCGTCTACCTGGAAATGAATCCCTCGGGAATGAGCGTTTATTCGTTTATGCAAAAAGAGCCGAAGCCGCCGATCATGCACGTAAAAGACGACCGGAACCAGAACCCGGCGCGGTTGCTGATGGAAAGAACGATAACGTTTGAAAACGTCGACGTCATTAACGTTCAACATCTCTCGCAATGGAAGATCAGCCAGGAACAATGGGTGAGTTTTTATAACATCCTCGCCATGAAGTACGATCATATTGTAATTCACTGCGGGGAAGAGCTGTCGGGGTTTTTCCACGAAGAATCGGACACCCACTTTATAATGCGAAAGTACCGGACCCACGGTTACCCCGGTCTGCATATGACCGAAAATAGCGACCTGTGGCCGCCGACGATGGAAATTTTCACGACGTCGCTGCCGACCCCGAAAGACCGGGAAATCAAGTACCCGCTGTTTTTCAAAAACGTGATCGATTTAAACGAAATTCCCTTTTACCCGAAACTGGACGACGAGTTCTGGGGGTGGTTTGAAAAGTACCCCGGGCGTCTCCTGAACCAGCAGCGGGCCGTCGTTCTCGGGGAGAGCTCTCCCTCGATGGTAGATTCCACCGCATACCTTGGACAAATTCTTTCAAAAGAAAAGTCTTTTTCAGATTTTCTGGCGGAGAACTTTGTCATCGCCGAAGGGGCCACGGGCATCATGACCGCGCTGCAGGCCGTATCGCGGTACAACCCGAAACTGATCAAGAAAATATTTAAGAAAATAAAACCCGTTTATCCCCAGAACGGTTTTTATTCCAACAAGTCTTTCGTCGCCCTGCTGAACCGTTATCTGAAAGATATGAGCCAGGAACTTCTTTGCCTGAACTTTTCGTCGTACTCCGGCAACGACGTCCCCCTGCAGTGGTTTTCGCACGGGCTGGTTACCGACAGTCTCTCGGCCTGCGTTTTCCCCCCGCACTGCCTGGAGATGACGGGCAAGGTAAACAATGTACGGAATTTTTATTCCTCGAACAAATCCCAGTGGCACGAACACGTGGCCCTGGCCTTTCGGTTTGGCTTCAAGAATATTGATTTTTATGAATTTATTGTCCCCGATGATATCTTCACATCGGTTTTTGCGGAACGCTTTATCCTGGCGTACAACTCGACGAAAAATTATGTAAATCTCACCGGCCAGTCAACGAAACATTACTATATCTTTAAGCCGCCTGCAACCTGACATATAACGGCGTCCAGGCAAAACGAAACGCAGCCGACTCTATGCCCGAGGCCCGGTACATAGACCCGAATCCCGAAACCGGGGAATGATAAACAGAAAACAGGGAACAGGAAATAAAAAAACTACCAGAACCTGGGGATCCAGAAATCTTCCCCGGAAAAAGAAAACCCGCACTTGGCGCAAAGCATCTCATGCGATGCGGCCGAACATTTGGGGCAGAATCTCTTGTGAAAAAACCCCTTCTGTTTTTCCGTCGGCTCCATACTCACCTTCATCAAGCTTCCGTATTCGCAATTACATCCGAATTTTTTTTCATTCCCGCAATATGGACAGGTCGGTAAATGCTTCATGTGATAGAATCGATTTTTATATAACCCTGTCAATCGATTATACTGATGTTCTGCCTGAAGGCAGAATATCAGGTTTTAAAATCTGAGAAAATGTCACCCTGCCCTGCCTTCGACACCTGGCGGGGCTATCGCCCCGCCTGATCGCCCATTTTGACTGCCCAAATATTCCACCTTTTCTGCCAACAGAAAAGGTAGAGCCAAAAGATTGCCCAAAGCTATGCACTTCCTGTGCATGGCTTTGGGAATTTTTGTGCATCCTGGTATTATTCCATGATGTGTAAATACCTGGCTTTGCTTACGCACCATAAATTTTTTCCATACTATTAATTTCTTTATTTAAATCTTCGTGATTATCCATAACAAAAACCATTTTTAATTCAATCACAGGGGTTTCTAATTTTTCTATATTTTCTAAAGCATCATTTATTTGACTTCTTGCTTTCATCGGAAATTTTTCAAATTCCTTCATGTTTGTATTCATACAATTTGATAAAAGGAATTGCGATTGTTTAAAATTTTCCTCTAAATTTTGTTCCCGCACGGAGACTACCCACTCAAGTATTCTCTTATATATTTCAGCTAGTTTCTTAGCAAAATACATTGATTTATTTAATTCGTATTGACTTTTTTGATGCAACCTTGAAAAACAATCATTTAATAAGTGATTACCTACCGAAATAATTTCTTGTATGTCACTCATTTTTCCTTGAATCCAATCAATAAATAATAATGGTTCTTTAATTTTTTTTCCAGATAAAAATGAAACGGAATATTCAACATCGTTTTTTAATTCATGGAATGATGCTAAATGATCTTCCAGAACTTGAAAGAAAAGTAATATTTCCCATGCATCTTTTTTCTCATAATAAATTTTATAGGCATTAGGTGATAAGCTATATTTCAGTTCCTCATCTATTACAATTACTTTTTTTCTAAGTTGCAAAGATTGATAAAATAAATTTGCCAACTGATGTCTCAGACATTCAATAATATCTTGTGCTAATTCAAATTGAAATACCCATTTTTTGGTTTTATATATGTCCTCAATAAAATTAAATATTTTTTTGTTATCTACCAAAGATGAAAAATCACCCTCTTGATTATCTTTCCATAGTGTATAGGCTGTATAAATATTTTTTTGGATAAATATCAATATTGGAATTCTTTGCCTTATTGCTATTTCATATTCAAGATTTGTTATAGATTTACCGGCATCTGTTTCATAACCATATCTTCCACCAATTATTAAAATGAATATATCCGCATGTCCTTTAACTGCAGATAAGCACGCTTCTACTGTATCTGTATCAGGATCCACTGGAAACGAATTATATTCAGATGCATTAGGAGTATAACCTATTGTCTCAAAATATTGAAACAAATCTGATCTTAGTTGCTTTAAATCATAAAAAGTAGAACTAATAAATACCGAGGGTTTTTTTGCCATATTGAACTCACATTTATTTTCTCAATCACACATTCGCACAACAGCCGAGATTTGCTGTGCGCCATTCGGGCTGCTCAAGACTCATAATACTATTTTAGAAAAAATAAATCTGTAGTAAAGACATATTACCCCTTATAATACCGATGAAATTGTTCGTACATATGAAAGCCCGGCCTGGCCCCCCCTTTTTAACTTCAATATAACCGCAAATGCATTTTAAATTTTTGATATAATATTTGGAATATTTAAATATTATCCTTAATTTTCAACCCGGGGTTGTTGCTCATTATAAATTAAATCTGTACCAATTAAACTTTCTGCTAGATAAAGCTCAACATAAAAAGAAAAATTAAAAAGAAAAAGGTAAATCATCGTTATAAATAACTTAGGGAAAAATCCCATATTTAATAACACCCCCATATTTGAAATTTTATTTTGCTTCATATTCCCGTCCAGGTATCCGGGATAAAGATATGGTATTGTCAAAATTATGATGGTAACGATGCCATAAAAAAACAGAATCCTGAATTTTTTCAGAAAAACCCTGAATGAATTCCTCAATGATTTTCTGGAGTTTAGCTGAACAATTACAAGTGAAAAACCTGCAGCGGCCCACATCGTAAATACTAAGAGCGCGTCCCAAAACCTATAAAAATGTGACATAATACAAAATATTTCTTATATAATATATATGAGACTTAAAGTGAAGCGCAAGGGCTGGCGCAAAATTTCGGATGAGTTTTGGATTTTAATACAACCACTTCTCCCAAAATTCAGAAAGAGCCCGAAGGGAGGCAGACCCCGAAAGGATATTCGATTGGTTATGAATGCTATCCTCTATGTTTTAAGAACGGGTTGTCAATGGAAGGTGCTACCAAAAGAATTCCCCTCCGGGTCTACCTGTCACAGGTACTTCCAACTTCTTGTGAAAACGGGATTTTTCGAAAAAAATCTGGGTAAAAATGTTGAAGGAATATGACCGTAAAAAGGCATTCGCTGGAAATGGCAAAGCGGAGATAGCCATACGATTCAAGCGCCTGTAAAAGGGGGCAATTGGCAAAAACCCGACAGATCGGGCAAAAAATGGCTGTAAAAGGCATGTTTTAACAGACGAACCAGGTATTCCACTTGCCCTGATTCTATCAGGAGCCAATGTTCATGATGTTGTAATGGCAAAATCACTCTTTTTGGGACTAATAATAATGCGTCCCAAATTGAGAGGCCAAAAGCAAAATGCGCTCCTCGATAAAGGATACGACTCTGATCCGTTACGAATTTGGTTAAAACAAAACGGGTATATTGAGCATATTCCTTACAAGGAAAATCGAAAGCGACCAATGAATAAAAGAACGCCGGGCAGAAGAAAGGCTAGACGTTGGGTCGTAGAAGCATTTGGATCATGGTTAAATCGATTTCGCCGTTTAAAAATTCGCTACGAAATTAATGATAACAATTACCTGGCGCTTGCCAGCTTTGCTTGTGCAATTATCATTTTCAGGAGGTTATAGGTTTTGGGACGCGCTCTAAGTTATTTAGGATAGCGAGTATTCGAGCTAAACAATTGAAATCCTATAGAAGATCATAAAAGCATAGGAAAAATAATTTTCTATAGGATTACTTGTAAGTCGTTAAGCGTCACTTATATTTTCGCCTGATTGCGTGAGCTCAGCTAATTGGTCGGCAAGAATCTGGTCACCTGAATTAACTGGAAAAAGTTGACCTTTAAATTGATAGTGGTCCATAGCAGCTTGTGATACAATATGATATTTACAACCATTTGTAATTAAATAGATTGCACCATCAGAGGTTTTTACTAATAAAGAACCAGGATTTATAGCAAAGCCCTTTGGATACGGAGGGTTGTCATGAGTAATAGAGGGATTACTACCAAATATTCCTGTTAATGTTGCTGGATCTGCAATATGGTGAAGTTGATTAAATAGCTCTACATAAATTGCATCTCCTTGCTGATAAAGTGATTGTACTGCCATAATAAATCTCCTGTGTTAAGCTATAGTGCAACAAGTGCACTGTGGTATCAAAAGGTACCTGCAAAATACTTTTTGGTATAGAACATTACCAATTTTAAATACGAAATACAAGCAATTCATTAAATAGATGAAAATATCCTTTTCAATGTGGGAATCAATATGCGGCGAAAAGTTTCTATCTTTTTCAGGTAAGCTCAGATATATTATTCTAAGCAATGTGAGTGTGTAGATAGTATAGATTTCAAGCATATACAAGTATTATCTAATGATTTTTTTAATAGCAAACCAATAGCATAATAAAATAGCATAATATAAAGGATGGCTCTTTGATAAATAGAATTGCACTCTTGTTTTAATAAGAACCCTAGTAAGTGTTACCTATGTTGTGACTAGACCCTAGTTTATTGCCGATAACAGCATATACCGCTCGCCTGGCTGGCTGAAACCAGACTTCGACTTTCGAGAGGTCAAGTCCCCGCAGGGCACCTTACAGATAACCTGCGGGGGGACACTTTAAAAGTGTGATGAAACGAAGGAATACTTTACAGTATTACTTTGCTTCAGTGGCAGGAGTTTCGGCGCCGGTAACATCTTCGGCCGGTTGTTCCATGGTTTGTTCCTGGGCTTCTCCACTTTTTGCCTTTCCGCAGCCTTTCTCACAGTTAAAACTGAATAACATAGACATCACTACAAGGGTCAGTACTTTTTTCTTCATATTTTTCTCCTGAAAAAATTTGTCTCTTGGGCCAGGCCTGTCGTTGTACTTTTCCAAATACGAATCGACACCATTTTTTTAAAGATAATTTGTCAATTATTTTCAGAGGTTTCAGTTTTGTCACTTATCTTTGCAAAGGTCCGGGCAAAGTTCACCCGGCGTTTTTCCCCTCATTCCTCGAAAGGCAGTGGTTAAAAAAAATCGCCGTAGAAAAAAGTACAAAGGCACCCGCCTGGTGAATTGACGGCAACACAACCTCGTGGGAACCGATGAACAGGATCGTCAACACCCCAAGGGTAAACTGCAGACCAAGCGCGGCCAGAAGTAAGTTCATGGCCGTTTTTTGTCTTGACCCAAGTTCTTTTCGAATCCGGAGTAAAAATACCGGGATGAAAATAACAAGGAGCCATGCGATCATCCGGTGGGTAAACTGGATCGCCGCATTGGTTTCAAAAAAATTCAGCCAGGCGGGTTGAACCGCAAAGACCGCATCGGGTATCCAGGAGTCGTCCATCATCGGAAAGGTGTTGTAACCAAAACCGGCCTTTTTTCCCGCCGTGAAGGCCCCGTAGACGATCTGAAGGCATATGGCCGCCGTCAGCAGCAGGGACTGTTTAAACCTCCGGTGGGGCTTGCCCGCAGGGTCGCCCTCATACGCAATGTCCAGTAAAATCCAGAAAAGATAGGCGGCGATGGCGAAGGCAAGCGAAAGGTGCGCGGCCAACCGGTAGTGACTCACGCTGGGGTCGTTAACCAACCCGCTCTTGACCATGAACCACCCCAGGAGGCCCTGGAGCCCCCCGAGCATAAACCCGATAAAAAGCCTCGCCGCCAATCTGGTGTCAAAATATTTTTTAAAATAAAATAACAGAAAAGGCAGTAGAAAGACGACCCCGACAAGGCGGCCGATCAGGCGATGAAAGTATTCCCAGTAAAAGATATACTTGAAATCCGCCAAATCCATGAGCCGGTTCATGATCTTGTATTCGGGGTATTGCTTGTACTTTTCAAAGGTCTCGTTCCAGGCCTCTTCATTTAGCGGAGGAATCGCCCCCATCAACGGTTTCCATTCGACGATGGAAAGCCCCGAGTGGGTCAACCGGGTCACCCCTCCGATAATCACCATCGAAAAGATCATCATACAAACGATGCCAAGCCATATCACAACGCTTCTTTTTTGGGCGGAATTCATCATATTTTCAACCGGAATTCAATACAAAAGCAAACTGTAAAGGTTTATTGCCCGGATTTCCCCGAAAAAAACTTGTAATTTCCATGCCCTTCCGTAAGGTGAACTATGAAGCGAAAAAATTACGGTACTTTCGCCTTACTTTCGATCGTTAGCCGCAACATCCTCCGGTGCGGCACACCCACCATGGCCCAAAGTATCACCATCGTATTTCTTGGGGGAATTTTGATGACCGTGCCGGCAAATGCCGAGCCAAAGGAAAAAACCGAAAACCTGGCCCATGTGGGTTTCTTGGAATTTACCAACGTCAAGGGATCGGGCGATATCGCCTATCTCAGCGGAAGCATTTCGGAAGCCCTGGCAAAAAGCATGCGGGGTAACTTTCAATACAACGCCGTCGATGCCAAAAGTATGGAAACCGGGCTTCAAAAAATCATCGAAGCGAGAAAGAAAAATCCGCAAAAAAAAGCGGGGGCCGATAAAAACACCGGGGTTGAATTTTTCCCCCTGGAGTTGGCCGAACTCAACATGCTGGCAAAAGATACCCGGGCCGATATTTTGATTTTTGGCCAGTACGAATCCGACGCCGGCAATGAAGCCGTAACGATCACGACGCGCATTTATTTTGCCGCCACCAATACGATTTCGGACTTCTCCCCGGAGCAACACCCCATCAACAGTTCCCTCTTTGGGGCCATCGACATCATGTCGACTTCGGTCATCGGTAAAATAACCCAGGCGTTTGCCGAAACAACGGCAGGTTCCGATAAAGAAGAAACCGCGACCGCAGAGGCGCCGAAAAAAGGAGAAAAAATCGCCCTCACAATCGACAAGATCAAGCAGAGCTCCGAAAAACTGAACTTTTTAGGAAAAAGAAATTATGGGATGTTTGCCAGAATTCTCCCGGTTTCGGGTACAAATATTCCGCCGGGATGTAACTTTGCAATCAGTAATTTCTTTCAGACCATGATCGCCTGGCCCTGCGGCGACAAGGTTACTTTTTTTAACAATTATTTCGTATTTGAAAATTCAGAAAAGATCTTTGAGAAAGTGAATGGTCAAACATACTTTACGATTGCCCATCTAAACGAAATCAAAGAAAAAACAATAACTACCGTTCGTTTCTTTTCCAAAAATCCCCAGAAGCCAACGAACATTGGCGTTGAATTTCCCGAACTTCTACAACTTCCCGATCAACATACCCTGGTGGTTTACTCGACGGCCCCCGATCAAACCATCAAGTTTGGCGTAGACGACAGGGATACCAGCGGGTATGAATTTCAAGCAAGCGGTACCGGCAAAATCTTTGAAGTCGACAATACGGAATCTGGTAAAAATAATTTTTATGAATTGGCAAGTAGTGTCATACCCGTTTCGGGCGCCAATGTAAAGGCCGAATGTAAATATGCGTACAATACAGATCTCTATAGCGGCGAAATCGTATGGCGCTGCGGCAAGCAGTTAACCATCTTTAGAGATAAATTTGTACAGAAAAATAAAGACATTTTGTATAAAATTGTCGATACGCAACCGCAACTGGAACTTGCAAACCTCTCGAAAATCAGGGCGCCAATCATTACAACCGTTCATTTTCAATCAAAGAAACCGGCTCTGGAATTAAACTTTGGGCACTACTTTTGGAACAAGCTAATGCTACCCGAACAAGATACCCTGGTCATCTATTCCAGCTCGCCCGAAGAAATAACATTTGGTACCGGCTCAAATTACGACGGGCTTTCGCTGGTTGCTGACGGTTCAACAAAGACCCTGGAAATTAAACCGGGCAATAAAGGGTTTGGGGAAATCATTAAAATTACCGGCGTTACCGCCGGCGTAATTGGTACGGGCGCTTTATTTGGGAATCCCTTCGTGGGTTTGTTGATTATTGGAGGCGGAGTTGGAATACATTCGCTTGGATCGGCCATTTCTCCCCAAAAAGTAATCCTTGACAGCAATTTTTCAAGAAAAACGGACTACGGTTTACTCACCCAGACCCTGCCCCTTTTCAGTACCAATGCCCTGCAGGGCTGTAATTTTGTAATTATTGGCACGATTTCAAAAAAAACTACATGGCCCTGTGGCGATCATGTCAGTTATTTCACCCCGGAATTTGTAAAAGACAACAAAGGAAAACTTTTTGAAACCGCCGGTGAAGAAAAATATTTCAATGCCAACCAGGTAGGGGAAATAAAAAACCCCGTTAAAACCACCATCCACTTTAAATCCAAAGATCCAAAAAAGAAAATGAACGTCGGCATTGGATTTGCCGAAACCATGGATCTGGAAAAGGAAAGTACCCTGGTAGTTTACAGCAAATCGCCCGATGAAAAAATTTCTTATGGAATACAGGGCGGCACCATGGGTTTGTCTTTTGTCGCCGACGGTGTAACAAAAACATACGAACTTAATGGCTCAAGCTTTGGGACATCGGTTACCTTTTTGGCTATCGGAGTACCCCTGCTTGCCGGAGGCGGAGCTTTAACATATTTAAGTATTTCCTTAGACTACTCCCCACTCTTGATTGTAGGTCTTCCCGCACTCGGAGGCGGAATAGCCCTGACCACGCTCAGCCTTGCTATCTGGCCAAATGCCGTTCTGGTCGAAAAAAAGTTTTAAACAGGTAATCGTGTGCAGGTGACGGCGGGTTTTGCTCCGGTCGTCACCGGCGCCATCTTAAAACCGTGACAGGTTCATCATCATCTTTCGAAGCTCATGCGTGGCGGCTTCCGCCATACGATCATGCCCTTCATGGGTCGGGTGAACCCCGTCGGTAAGCATGGCGCCCGAGAGAAGATTCTCATAATCAAAAGCCTTGTTAAAATGAATCGTATGTGAACATACCGACTGAATCCATACCCTCAACTCTTTCAATTTTTTCTCGCAATACTCGTCAATCGTCGGGATCGGAATACCCATGATCGTAATGATGCCTTCTTTTTCAAGCTCTATGATAATTTCTTTAATGCATTTTTTCACATCGTCCAGTTCATAACCCAGTGAAAAATCATTGGTGCCCGCGGTTACGATGCAGAAGTCGGGTTGCTTCGAAATCACGTCTTTATCAAGTCTCATTAAAATACCGGTAAAGGTATCCCCTTTTAAACCCATGTTTTCAATAGGAATATCCAGTTTTCTCGAAACGATTTTTACCCAGGTATAATCGTCAGGGTAGCCCTTCGTTATCGAATCCCCAATGGCGACAATTTTGGGCTTTGAAGTTGGATCAATCATCATAATAATACCTTCCTGTAAATAAACTTGAACCGGATGTAAAGAACATTCATGAACACCTTGGAGCTTAGGCACGAACCCATTTCTTAAGCAGAAAGAAAAAGTTCAATGCGATCGAAAAGTGGCCTGTTAGCCATTCACGGAGTTTTTCGAAGAAAAACGAAGCTTTTCGAGTAAAGCATTGAACTTTGGAGATGACTTTGTTATCACAATATAGTTCATGCCTAAGCTCCTTGAAATTATACCGGTAACGTTCAAACCCACAATCCATAATTTACCCCTTAACCTTATCAGACGCAATAAAAATATATAATCATCAAGAAAATCCGGTTTTTACCGAAAATATCCGTATGGATAAGGGTATAAATACAAGTGAGCTTGGCTTGCTGACAAAATATTGTGAACAATTGATTAAGGTCTTCCAGGATGAAGAAGGGTTATACCTTGATCTTATAAAAAAAGAAGATCTGAAAAAAGAAGCCATCCTGGCTCGTAACGCGGATAACCTGCTGAAGATCAGCAAGGAACAGGAAGACTTTCTCAAGGTCATCGACATGCGCGAAAGCGAACGATCTGAAATTATCAAAAAAATTGCCCAACTGCATAAAATGGAAAAACAACCGGGTAAGCTCTCCGAAGTGGCCGAACTCCCCGGAATATCCGAAGTCATGAAAGAAAAGCTTCTTCACCACAGCTATGCCCTGCGCGAACTCATGTTTACCCTGCGTAACATATCCGGGACAAACCAGGAAATGCTCGAAGACAACAAAAGGTTTTTCGATTCGCTTATCGACGAACTAACCGATGATAAAGATACCTGCTACAATCCCGCGGGTAAAAACAAAAAGACATCGGGTCCTCTTTTTGTAAACCTCAACGGGTAAAATTCCCGAAAACGGCAATGCGCCAGGCGGGATAACGGTAACGGAAAATATAAGGAGTATGTAATGCCATCAACATTTATGGCCCTTGAAACGGCAAAACGGGGTTTAAACGCCCACCAGCAGGCCCTCCAGGTGACGGGTCATAACATATCCAACGCCGACAACAAAAACTACGCCCGCCAGCGCGTTGAATTCAGCACGATGACGCCGTTATACGATCCGTCTTTAAACCGCGCTCTCGGGGCGGGTATGATCGGCCAGGGCGTGGTTATTTCCTCCATCGAGCGGGTACGCGACGCCTATGTCGACGATCGAATCATCGAGACGACCCAGTCAAAATCCTTCGCCGAAATCCAGGAGCGCTACTACGGCCAGATCGAGGGAATCTACAACGAGCCCGGCGATCACGGCATCCGGTCGTCGCTTGACAACTTCTGGAATTCCTGGCAGGACCTCTCCAGTTACCCCGAAGAGTATGGTCACCGCGAAGTCGTAAAGACGCGGGCCGAAGAACTGGTCTACAAAATCCGGTCAACCTACGAAAAACTTCATAACCTCCGGGGCCAGGCCGACTTTGAATTGCAGACCACCGTAAACAAGGTGAACACCCTGGCGGCGGAAATTCGCGACATCAACGAAAAGGTTGTCAAATCCCAGGCCCTGGGCGATCGCCCCAACGACCTGCTGGACCGCCGCGACCAGTTGACCCAGGAGCTTTCCCAGTTGGCCGACATCTCCGTATCGCGTTCCGACGCCTACGGCATGATCGTCTACATCGGCGGCGAGGTTCTCGTACAGGGAGAATTCCAGAACAGGCTCATGACAAAACCCGACGGGGAAAACGAAGGGCTGTCAAAAATCGTCTGGGAAAAAAGCCAGACCGAGCCCGTATTGTCCAACGGGGCTTTATACTCTCTTCTTAAAACGCGAGACGGGGTCATCAAGGAAAGCATCGACAAGATGGACCTCATGGCGACAAATCTCCATGACGTAATTAACTCGATTCACCGGGACGGCTTTGGTCTTACCGGCGATACCAACGTCGACTTTTTTAAACTCGAAGCGGCCTCAAGGGAAATCAGCGGAAACCTCGACTTGAACCACGACGGGACAAACGATAGCACCGCGGTATTCAGGGTCGCCGGTAACAACGCCCTGAAAAAAAACCAGCCGATAGGCATAAACGGCGTTCTCACGTTTTCGCAAAACAACGAGAACCACACCCCGGTTCAGATCGCCTATAAAGAAAACGAAACCCTCGACGACGTGATCAAGAGGATCAACAAGTCGGGCTCGGGCGTCGTCGCCTATATCGACCACCGCGACCGGCTCGTTTTAAAAGGAACCACCGCAGACGACAGCAGCGAGAAAAATTTCATCATACGCCATCTCGAAGACTCCGGAGAACTGCTCGTCGGCTTTGCCGGTATTCTGCAGAACTCGGGCGCAGCCGGGGCCTTTGACTACCGGCGAACCGACGAACTGCAACGGCTTCAGGCAGGGCGCGAGAACGTCACCTTCTCGCCCGTAAGGCACCCGGCGGGAGCCCTGTCGCTTAACGAACAAATAAGGGCAAACGTAGGGCTGATCGCCGCAACCGGCGGTAAAGACGTCGGCGGCACCGGCGACATTAATTCGCCTAACGGCCAAAAAGACGGGCAAAACGCGTTGAAAATCGCCCAGGCCCTTCGTCATAACGACACAATGGTCGGCCAGTTTAAAAACCCCGAGGAATTTTATAACGACCTCATAGCCAAACTCGGCGTCGAGAGCCGGGCCGCCAAAGACAAGGTCGAAAGCGGCGATATCATCATGAAGAATCTCGAGAACATGCGGCAATCCATCATGGGGGTTAACATGGACGAAGAGATGTCGAACATGGTTCAGTTTCAGCACGGCTACAATGCCTCGGCAAGGGTGATACAAACCATCAATGAAATGCTCGACCTGCTTATTAATCGACTAGGATAAAAACAATGCGTATAACACAAACGATGATTCACTCCGACCTGGTTCTGACGTTAAATCGCCAGAATTCGGCCATTGAAAAAGTTGAAAACGGTTTATCGACGGGAATGAGGATCCAGAAACCCTCCGACGACCCTGCCGGGTCGGCCAACCAGAATATCCTGAGTTCAAGACTGAACGAACTAACCCAGTACGATCGAAACGTGGTCGACGCCAAGGATCGTATGAACCTGATCGACGGCCAGTTGAGCCGCGTCACCGACATTCTCCAGAGAATACGCGAACTGACCGTTCAGGCGGCCAACGGCACAAATACAAAATTTGAACTCTCCGAGGCGATTGGCCGCGAGATCGAACAACACCTCCTGGCGCTGGTCGACCTTGCCAACGTGAAAGACTCTACCGGCAGAAATTTATTTGGCGGCAGCGTCACCGAACGCGAATCTTTTGTCGCGGTTTTTTCAAACAACGTAACCGAAGGCGGACTCGACAACGGCAGGGCCATGAGCGGGGTAGTTTACCAGGGCGACATTTTAACCCAGCGGCGCGAAATCGAACGCGGCGAACAGATGGACGTCACGGTGCCGGGCAACAAGGCCTTCTGGGGCACCAACATGACGGTCGCCTCAAACTACAACAGCCAGCAATACGTCGCCAGGGGTAACCAGTCGTTTGCCATCGACGGAATTCGCATCAACGTAAATGCCGGCGACTCGCTGAAAGAAATTGTACAGAAGATAAACGCCTCTCCCCTCGACGTCGAGGCCTCGATTGGCGCCCAGAACGACCTGGTTTTGACCACCAAGTCGCCCCACCAGATCTGGCTGGAAGACCTCGAAGGCTCGACCGTACTCCAGGACATCGGCATGATCGACGGTAACAACCCTGCCCCGGGAAACAACTACCACCCCGGCGCCGTGGTTTCGGGCAAGTCGATGTTTGACGTCGTGATGCAATTACGCGACGACCTGATGCGCGGCGACCAGGCCCAGATTGGCGGCAAAGATCTTGAAGCCATCGATATGACGATGGACAACCTTCTCAGGTACCGGTCAGAGGTGGGGGCAAGGGTAAACCGAATCGAAATGCACGAACAACGCCTGGCGCTCGACAAGTCGTATACCCAGGAACTGCTTTCAAAAAACCAGTCGATCGACATTATCGAGTCGATTGTCGATTTAAAGTGGCTTGAGTCGGTTCACGGTTATGCCCTGAGAGTCGGCGCCGACATGATCAAACCTTCCCTCATGGATTTCCTAAGGTAAAAAGAAGGATTTCCTGAGATAAAAATATAAAGGCAAAAGCTATGACACACGAATTACAACCAAGAACTACCGCAAACCTTTCACGAGAAAATATCCCCTCGCCTCGTCCCGAAACAAACCATGACGGGGTGTCGGCAGTCGAGATAGAGACAAAACATTTTGGCAAGATGACCATACGCGAAACGGAAATCCTGACATTCCCCGCGGGTATACTGGCCTTCGAAGCCTATACCAGTTTTGCCATCATCCCCGACAACCAAAACGCGGTATTTCACTGGTTGCAGAGCCTTGACGACCCCAAACTGGCCTTTTTACTCATGGAGCCCTATGCCCTTATCCCCGATTACGTTCCGGATATTTTTGCCTACGAGATTGAGAACCTCTTTGGGGACCGGAATATTTCCAGCCTCTCCGTATGGTGCATCGTGACGATTCCGCCAAATCATCCCGAAAAAATGACGATCAACACCCAGGGACCGATTGTGATCTCGGCCGAAAAAAGACTTGGCGGGCAGTTTATCTCCAACAATGAATCCCACCTGGTGCGAACGCCGGTTCTCGAACTGGTCGAAGCCGGGGTAATGGCTTAATGCTTGTATTGAGCAGAAAAACAAACGAATCCATCATTATCGGGGAAAACATCGAAATACTCATCGTCGAGATTAAAGGCGATCAGGTAAAACTCGGTATCAATGCGCCCAAAGATGTGACCCTCTATCGCGGCGAGATCTACCAGGCGATTCAAAAAGAAAACAAAGAAGCCGCCAATTCCATGCTCACCGACGACATTCACACTCTGTTGAAGAAAAAAAAATAAGTTCTATGAGAAAAGGACCCGAAGCTTACCCGCAGGTCCCCGAAATTTAGCCCGGCATTCTGCCGTAGGCGCCGGTTAAATACAGCGGAATAAAAGACGCATTGTGTTCGACGGCCTCGGCGCGCAGGCGCTCGGCAAGGGTATCGACATCGACCTGTTCGGCGGTCGCAATTTCATATTTTATCATCACCGGCAGGCTGGCCCTTGCGGCATCCGCATAATAATCATAACCGTTGGCGTCCGGCCCGGACTGAACTATGCCCTCGCGAACGATGTGCCGATCTACAATACCCACCTTGTCAAAGGCGTTAACGATCACGGAAGATATATTACCGTGTATGCCGTGGGCAAGAAAGGCTCGAATCAGCCAGTCGTAGATCTGCGACATCAGGGGCAAAAATGGCTCGGCCCAGAAACCGGCCACGATATCGGCCTCCTGGAAAACAACAATACCGCCCGGCTTTAAGTTTTCACAGATTTTACAAAATGCATTTACGGCGTCACTTTGATGAATTAAAATCAATCGCCCAAAAACGGCGTCGACCTTTTTGTCTTTAAGTTTCCCCGAAAGATCATTTTCGTCGCCTTCGATAAAACGAATGTTCTTTATCCCGAGCGAGTCAACCCGCTTTTTAGCGCGATCAAGGGCGTCTTCGGCCCTTTCGACGGCAATCACCTCGCCGGTATCGCCGACCATTTCAGACAACATGATCGAAACATCCCCGGAGCCTGAGCCAAAATCAATTACGCGCATTCCTTTGGTGATTCCCGCATTCACCAGCAGGTTCCCGGTCAAAACCCTGTAAAAATCGGCCTGACGGGTCAACCGGTCCAGTTCCTCTTTGGAATGACCTAGTATGTAGTTAAGATTTTTAGCCATCTCTGTTCCTTTGGTCCAACGCCCGCGTTCGCTACCTGGGAGTTACCTTGTAAATTCGTTTATAGTCGCCCCAAACGGTATTTTCCAGGTTTTCCTGAATTACCTTTTTGGCGATTTTTTCGTCAACGACGTAGCAAATTACCTGCGAGCCGTTTTCGACGCCGCCGCAATGACCAAGCCCCGTCCACCCCAGAAGGGCGTTCATGCGCTCTTCCAGTTTTTGAAGCTTTTCGGCGACATCGATAGATTTTGTCTTTTTGGCGATCCTGAATTCTATCGCCAAAATAACATGATCGGACAAATCTATAGCGTTAAATCCTTCGGCGATTACTTTGTCTATCTCTATTTGTATTTGTTTTCTAAAATTTGAAAAAATTGTATAATTTATCTCTTTATTTTCTCCATAAGTTCCTACGACGCCTCGATGAACGATCGCTGTTTTTTTGTCTTTCTCCCAGGTTTCCCAGTAATGCGTCTCTTTTCCTGATTTTTTGTATAATTTTACCATGGTTGAGTATTCCTTTTAATTTTCTGAAGTTAAATTTTACCGGTTTTTCGGTGGAGATTCGCGATCGATACGGCTATTTTCCTCTAAAAATACCCCTAATCGATCAAAAAATCAAATCCAGATGATGTTGACATAGGGATTTTTCCCTAGAATTCCGATATTGATTTTTGAAATTTTCTGTTTTAATTTTCGATCCCGGTTGTTTTCGGTCGAATTACATACTTTGATCAACAGGGCGCTGATTTCCTTGTGCAATTCTGGCGTGCACTTCTTTAACCACTCCTGGCTGGAGGTTCCAATGTATTGCAACTGCTCGAGTCTTTTATTTTCTTCCCTTACGACGATGTTACAAATTCCCGAAACGGAAAGATTGAGCCGGTACGAGTAAAGAGAGTATTCGGTGTGAATTTCCTTTTCTTCGATCATCTGCGGAATCGCCGGTATTCTCATGATCTCATTTGCCTGGCTTTCCAGGGAGTAGATACAGTTGTCGTCGAGAATTTTTACGTCGATGCCGTGGTTTTCGCCCAGGATCTCGTGAAATTTCATAAAATGAATATGATCGCCATGAACCGGGACCAGGGTTTTGGGCCGGAGCCACGAAATGTACTGCTTGAGATCTTCGACCCGGGCGTGACCGCTGGTATGCACCCTGACGTCGTAGTCGGCCAGACCGATGATCTTGACCCCGATACGGGAGAGTTTGTTCAAGACATTAAACACCGCGTCGGTATTGGAGGGTATGACGCTGGCAGAATAAATCAGCAGGTCGCCCTTCTCCGGTTTTAGCGGGGGAAGCTTTTCGTCGGCAAATCGCTGAAACGAAGACCCCTCGTCAGCCTGGCAACCCGAGATGATCCATACGACATCTTTCTGTTCCGGGTCGGGCTTTCGGCCATACCAGAAAGATTCCGTTAAAACCCGGGCTTCGAGCGCGGCCTCAAGGTGGGTCACGATGGACTGGCCGCGAATCCCCAGGTGACGATTGTATTTTTTTGCCAGCCTGCCAACTTCGGCGAGTCGTTCGATCTGCGAAGCGAAGGTCGTTAAAAAAATACGCCCCGGCCAGTTTTTAATGATGTTCTCCAGATTCTCAACGACAAGACTTTCGTCAGGGGAAGACCCCGATGTCAGGATCCCTGTTGAGTCGCAAAAAAGATAGTCGACCGGGCCAAAATCCTGTATTGCCTGGCGATCGTAATTTTTTTCGCTGCCCTGGAGTTTAAAGTCGCTGGAAAAGAAGATCTTCTGGCCGGCCCTGGCAATGTTTATGCCGACCGAAAAACTCTGGGGAATCGAGTGTGGCATGAAGAAGTTATGGATTTCAAAGTCATGAACCTTGAAGCGGGAATTTTTGGTAAGCGGAACAAACTCGAAATAATTCAGGTCGATTTGGCAATCCCGCAGCCGTTTTTTTATAATGGCAAGGGTAAAGTCGCCGGCGTAGATCGGGGTTTTTTCCCCAAGGTGTTGGTAGACATACGGCAGGGCGCCGACGTGGTCCTCGTGGGCGTGGGTAAAGATGATGGCGTCCGGGGGGAAGGCCTCAAGGAGTTCTTTCGGCGGTATCGTTCGCAGAAGCCCCGGAAGGCTGTGTGAGGGGAAACCGCAACCGGCATCAACCCAGATCGTTGCCCCGTTGTAGTAGAAAACCGTAAAGTTTCGACCAAAAGCGCCGACGCCGCCCCCGAAGCAAACGTGGAGCTTGTCGCTTTCCAGGTTGCCCCGGATAATGCGCGTCAGGTTATTGTCTTCCAGTAGATCCAAATCCCATCTCTCCTCGTGTGGTTTGTTCCAGTTCGCCGGATTCGCGCCAGTCTATCTCAAAACATCTTTCCAGGAGAACCTGGGCAATGCGGTCGCCGCTGCGTACGGTAAAAGGCTCTGCGCCAAGATTTACCATGAGCACCTTTACCTCGCCCCGAAAGTCCGAGTCGATCGTGCCGGGGCTGTTGATCATGGTGACCCCATGGTTGATCGCAAGCCCCGAGCGGGGCCGCACCGACAAGACATACCCGGCCGGAATTTCAACCCGAAACCCCGTGGCGATGGCCCGCCTCTGGCCCGGCTGCAAAACCACTTCCTCGTCAAGCCATGCCTTGATATCATACCCGGCCGAACCGGGCGTCTGCCGGGAAGGGATTTCGACGTTTTCATGTAACTTTTGAAAAGCTACCCGTACCACAGGATCGTTAACCGGCATGAATCGTCACAGAACATGATTTTCCAACTCCTTGACAAGCAAAAGTTCACATTCAAAAGAACCGCCAATGGCTCAAAAACGCTATCCGAAACACCTCAAAGATACCCAAAAAATCAAATAAATATGCCAAACATCTTTAAGAAATCGTATAAAAAAACAAAATACAGACTCGCGGATTACTTTTTTCTGAAAAAAACAAAAAAATTTGCCCGCCGGGACCTTTATTTCGTATGCTGCCAAGAGTTGAAATAATCAACTCTTGTAACCGAAGAAGAGCCAAAACTAAAAGCTCTAAAGCGGCTACATTGATTTCGAGTTGTGACCGCGCATTCAGGGTCATAACGACATGTGATAAGGAGCATGATAAAAAAAGGATAAAACAATGAACAGTAAAATTACCAAGGGTTTCATTACCCTGTCTATAGGATTACTCGCAATGGCAATTCTCAATTGCAATTCGGTAAACACTGGCAACTCAAGCGACTTGAGTCTGGCTACAAACAATCAAACAACTTCAACCGTACAGAGCTCCCCCGAAGTTCTCGGGATTCTGGGTACTTCAGACGCAAACCAAAGCGTAGTACAGAATTCCGGAATTCTGCAACTCTATGTTTCAGAATTTCAGGCCGAACACTCGGTCGTTAGCGGCGGGCTTTTAGGCGTCGCCTCGGTGGAAGTTTCTCAAGACAAAAGAATCGAAAACGATAAAAAGGCAAATCGATCGCATGAAGGTGATTCCCGAAAATATTCACACGACAACGATCAAGCCAAATGGATAACCATATCCGATTACGGCATTGACGGCAAACTGTACGCCATCAACGTTAACGATCCTTCCACATACCCGCTTGACACTTTTTTACTCCCCTCGGGCAACTACCATCGAATCCGGATAAATTTCCTGGAAGGTAAAAGCAAGGTGTTTGTGCTCGAAAACAATACAAACGCCGAGTACGAGGTAAAAACACCTTCGGGCAAGGAATCCGGTTTAAAACTTCACGGGTCATTTACCATAGAAAACAACATGATGACCGTAGTCAGTCTTGAACTCTCGCTTGAGGCAAAAGATCGTGAAAACGGAAAAAATCACGACAGAAAAAATTCAAACAAAAACGAAAATAAAAAAGAAGATAGAAACGATCATGGAATTTCCGCCTTTGTTTTAAAATATGAATCTCATATTGAACATTCCATCATCCTTCCCCTTCCTGTTGTCGCCAATGTCGCCTTCAGCCCTGCCGCCGGTTTCTACAACGCCGACCAGGTTGTATCGATGACATCGGTAACTTCCGGGGCCACAATCTGCTATACCGCAGACGGTTCAATGCCTTCCTGTAATGCCCTCGCGGCCTGCGCCAACGGTAATACCTACAGTGTCCCCGTAAGCGTTACATCCTCGCAGGTTTTAAACGCCATGGCCTGCAAAACCGGCTATTCCCCTTCGGGAATTTCAACTTCGGCCTATACCGTTGATAAACCCCCGGTAATGCCGACCGCTTTTTCGGGCGTGGCTGTAAATGCCGACCAGGTTGACCTCAGCTGGACTGCCTCTACCGACGACCTGACAGCCCAGGCAAATCTTGTCTATGAAATCTGCCAGGGTTCCGTTTCGGGCGCCTGCTCGACCTTTACCCCGGTATACCTGACAAACCCCGGCGCCGTTTCATTTAGCGTAACCGGTCTTTCATCACAGACCGCTTACTACTTTTCGATTCGGGCCAAAGACCAATCCGGTAATACCAGCGTCGAAAGCGCCGAAATTCTTGTAATGACCGGTTCGATTTCCTCATGGGCCGTACAAACCGGTATAAGCGCCAATAGCCTGTTGAGCATAACCGACGGCGGCGCCCTGAAAATCAGCGTCGGCGCGGCAGGTACCATTCTTTCGTCGCCAAACGGCCTGAACTGGAACCGGGAAGCCTCTCCCGTGGCGACCAATATTAATAACGTAAGCGGCAACGGTTCGGTCTTTGTTGCCGTAGGCGATGCGGGGCAGATCCTCTACACCACGCTGTTGAATGGTCGTTTGACCTGGAACGTTGTTGTCAACGCGAATGTGAAAACTCACCTCAACGGAATCGCCGCCAACGCAAGCGTCTTTGTCGCCGTCGGTAATTCCGGAACCATCCTGTATTCCCGCGACGGCCAGAACTGGATTTCAAGCAGCGCCCCCGTTGCCAACAACCTTCGCAGCGTTAACTGGATTGGTAAACAATTTATCGCCGTTGGCGATATGGGAGCCATCCTGGTTTCGCTTGACGGGGTAACCTGGAGCGCTCCGAAATTATCCGCCTTAAAAAACAACCTCTATGGGGTTGCGGGAAATGCCAACCAGGTCATTGTCGTTGGACAAAACGGAGTCATGCTGGCCTCGCTGGATAGCGGACGAAGTTTCTCGCCAATAGCCTCTGGTTCGCAAAATACGCTTTCCGATATTGGCTGGAACGGCCTTGAGTATATCGCGGTCGGAGACTTTGGAACGATCCTGACCTCTCCCAATGGTAACCAGTGGAAGGCTGAGATACCCGTTACCGGCAATAACCTGAAACACGTCACCGGCAAGCCCGGTCTTGACGGCAAAGCGCATCATATTGTTGTAGGAGACTTTGGAACGATTTTGACAAATTAAAAAAAATCAATTCCAGGAAACATTTATGGGGGGCCACGCCCCCCTTTTTTTTATCCCTGCGGCGTTTACCTCAAACCATGATTCATAATAAAACTATATAAAAAATGATTGATGAAGTGTTTAAAGTACCTGTTTTGTCTAAAAAGAATCGAAACGCCTGCGCGGGAAACGGAGCTTCGATTTCAATGTGCTCCGCTTCAAGGTTTAAAACTTTGACAAGGTCATCTGAATTATAAAATTATGGAAATCAGGCATTATACAATTCTAGGGAAAGTCCAGGGCGTAGGGTACCGGTATTATACGCAGGATATTGCAAAAGCATCCCGGATAAAAGGATGGGTGCGAAATCAACCCGACGGCAGCGTCGAATGTGTCGCAGCCGGCGAAGTGCCCGACCTGGAAATGTTTGAGAAAAAAATCCGAAAAGGACCCCCTCTCTCCAGGGTGGTCAACATGGAACGAAAAATCATCCCCCCGGGCGAAATCGATATCCCCGAAGATTTCTCGGTTACCTGATTCTGTTAAGCGCTTTTTGACCTGCTGAATATTCGTAAAAACGACCGGCCCGACCGGGCAACCTTTTTAATTTCCTTGATTTTTTCGATCGTACTGTCATAGCCTGACTGGATGATATTTTCATAGTTGTGATAATCCGCCCAGTGAATGGATTCCTGGATCGGGCGAATCACAATCGCCGCCTGCCTCAATTGATAATTCTGGCGATACTTGGCCGAAATTTCTTCACTTCGCAGCATGATGTCCAGCGCGGTCTTGATTTTTTTCCTGGCGAAAAAATCGCTTGAAACGTCCACCGCGATGATTTTGCGAACCCCGATATCGTTGGCCGAATCGACTCCGACCCTGTCGACAATTCCGCCGTCGGTATAGAGGTTGCCGTTAATCTCAACCGGGGGAAAAACCAGCGGTATACTCAAGGAAGCCGTTACCGCGGTTTGCACCGAACCATGGTTGAAAATTCTTCGCAGGCCGTTTTCCAGGTTGACCGCCACGCAGGCAAAGGGCATTTTCAGGTCCTCAAAATTAACCGGGGGGATGATGGGCAAAACCGCTTCGGCCACATCGTCCTTGTCGAGCATGCCCATGGTTAAAAATAACCGGCTGTAGACTTCGGTCTGCCTGTAAAGCCTGCTGAACTTCATCAACAGTCTCTTGCTCCGGCTGACATAATCCTCGGAATTTCCCGGTCTCCAGGTTCCCAGCAGGGTTCGCTTGAACCGGTCAGACTCGATATGCGAGACAATGCGATTTTCAACCTTCCGGGCGTTTTTAAAATAGGCATAATTTGCGGCAACCAGGGCGCCCATCGAAACGCCGATCAATATGTCGACCTCGACCTCGTTTTCTTCCAGGGCGCGAAGGACCCCGATATGGGCCAGCCCCCGGGCCCCGCCGCCGCCAAGATTTAAAGAGACTTTATATGACATAAAATTTTAAAACCTCCCCTGCCGGCCAAAGACGGCCGGTTTTCAAAAATCAGCCCGGCATCGCCGGAATATCCTGTCGATATTGACAAGAAAGGATTTCGGATCAAAAATAAAATCCCAGTCGGATTCGGACAGATCGATCAATTCGGGAATTTTTTCAAGACGGGTTCGCAGGTTGGCCCCGCCGGGATTTCCCCATACGGCCATGGCTTCATTTTGAACAATCTCATAGGCCTTTTCGCGCGAAATCTTTAACCTCTCGGTTATTTTCAACAGGGCCCGTGAAGAATAGATCAGCCCGCCGGTCATGTCCATGACCCTCTGGCAGTTTAGTTCGTGTACCAGCAGGTTGTCAACGACAAAGGTCATCTTGACCAGCATGTATTCAAACAAACTCGTGGCGTCAGGCAGAATAATCCGCTCGCTGGAAGAATGTGATATGTCGCGCTCATGCCACAGCATGATGTTTTGCTGACCGGAAAGAGAATACCCCATGAGGGTGCGGGCCAGGCCGGACATTCGCTCGCATAAAATCGGGTTTCGCTTATGAGGCATCGCGCTGGAGCCCTTCTGGCCCTTTTGAAAAGGCTCTTCCATTTCGCGGCTCTCGGTTTTCTGCATCAGCCGGATTTCCTGGGCCAGCCGGGCTATACCCTGGGCGGCCACCGATATGGCATTAACCAGAACCGCATGACGGTCGCGGGGTATCACCTGGGTGCTGACGGGTTCTGCGTTTAGACCCATTTTCTGTAAAACGTAATCTTCCAGCTCGGGGGGCAGTTGAGAGTATGTACCTACGGCGCCGGAAATCTTGCCAAAGCGAACCTCCTCCAGGGCGGCGACCAGCCGGTTATAGTTTCGCAGGGCCTCTTCATAATAACCGAGAAGTTTTAACCCCAGGGTTGTCGGTTCGGCGTGAACCCCGTGGGTTCGCCCGACCACGATTAAATCTTTATATTGCTGCGCCCTGGCATAAAGGGATTTTAAATAAGCACGGTATTTTTCCAGAATCAATTTGCCGGCGTCCTGGAGAATCACCGACAACGACGTATCCACCACATCGGACGAGGTCAGGCCAAAATGGACATGCCTTGAGGCCGGTCCGATATGCTCGGCAAGGTTGGTTAAAAAGGCGATAACGTCATGATGAACCTCGTCTTCGATTTCAAGAACACGCTTTGTCTCAAACCTTGCCTTCTGCCGAATGTCATTCATCTCCTCGTTTGAAATCTGCCCCTGCGTGTTCCAGTACTCACAGGCATAAATTTCCAGGTTTTTCCAGACCTCAAACTTGTGGTCAAGTGACCATAAATCGCGCATTTCTTTTGTCGAATACCGTTCAATCATAACGCAATGCCCCAGACCCGCAACACGCCTTCAAGTATAAATTTAAAAGGAATACTTCTCCTGCGAGGGGTGATTTTTATGTGTTCATGCGTTTTCGGCGCTTGCGCTGAAAACGCATGAACTTATTATTTATGCTTTTTAATTTACAGGGGCGGTCGGTATTGACTATTAACCGTCAGGGTTTGGCAAAACCAAAACCCTTCTGAAATCTGGAGAGGTGTCAGAGTGGTCTAACGTGCTCGCTTGGAAAGCGTGTGTACGGCAACGTACCGGGGGTTCGAATCCCCCCCTCTCCGCCAAGTAATTGAGTTGACATTTTGATCTGGTTAATGGGCATGAGAACAATGCGATCTTCATATAAACCGCGAATTTTATTGTCCACAGTTTTCCTCCTGGGTTCCCTCGTGGGTTCCTGCGCCTCCGGCGAAAAAAAAGACGCCCCCGTGTCGACCCCGGAGACAAGCCGCCAGGCCAGCAAGCTTGCCGAGAAGTTTTTTTCGCAGACCAATCTTGAAGAAGAAGCTATCCGGGTATTTGTCACTTCCGACGACTACGAATTGAAGCAAACCGGTTTTACCGACAACATCACCGTGATTACCGACACCTCGGGTCGAAATTCCATGGGCGATGAGATCAAACCTTACGACATGGTCGACCTCTTTACCGAAGGCGTCTATAAAATCGAACTGTTCAAAGAATCTGGCCAGATCTCAAAAATCAGGCCCATTAAACCGGCCCACATCAGCGAAATCAACAAACTCATCGCCGACGACATCACCCGCCTGAAGTTTAAATTTGTCGACTCCGAAAAGCCCGAGCCGCTTACCTTTAAAATCCGCTATGGCGTACAACTGCGCAAGAAAAAATCCCAGGATGAAATCCGGAAAGTTCTCCAGGAAAACGTAAGGGAATAATCTGGACTTTTACGACATCCCAGCCTGGGCGGCTGGTATGTCGCAAAATGAGACGGTTCTTAGTATTTGTTGGTAAGAGTAAAATTATATTATTAGTGAATTAACTATTAACTTTCTTTTGTTTTTTTGAGACTATCAATCATATTTACAACAGGATTTATATTAAAATCACTATCACTGCTATTATGTATATAACCTGTTGCGGGATCATGAAATAATAATTTTGTAATCTCTAATCTCAATGTATCTTTTGCTTCTGTGTTTTCACCTATACTATTTTCAAAGTCATAATATAAATCCAATGCGGTTTCCCTATGATCATAAATAATTTTTAAATTTCTTTCTGCATTGTATTTGTTTAAGGAGACCTTTAATACCAACAATGGTATTAATATTTGAAATATTCTTTTTAAAATAAACGGTAGGATAATATAAAAATAAAATTCTGAGTTTTCTTTATTAATTTCTGGTGGTACTGATGGTACTATATAATAATATATTGTTATACCTAGCCAAATTAAGGATAGAACTGCTGAGATAAACCAAGCTTTTTGATTTTTTCCATGATTTTTTGCTAAATGTTCAAAATGTAGTTTGGATTTCTTAACTGTCTCTTCAAGGCTAATATCTTGTAGTTTATTTAATATTTTATCTATATTTTTAGCTTTCGCATTGTACTCATTCGATAAAGATTCAATATCTTTCAAATAGGTTTCATATTTTGATTTATCTTGAGGTATAGTTTTTGATAGCTGAATAATTTTATTTGTCAAAAATTGCGGCTGCAATTGTGATTTAATTGTATTTTCAAATATTTTTATAGCTTTTATTATTCCTTCCCTCTGATTTGGAAAATTACCATTGTAAATCCCTTTTCCATCTGATTGAACAAGGGTTCTTATTTGATTTATAAAACTGTTAAGTGTCTTTATAAAGCTTAAAAGTACATCTACTATGTTATAAATGAAGAGATATTCATTTTGTTCATAATTTTCTTTAATGCTTTGGACCACATCTTCTATTATATTTATATATTTCTTTATTAATTCATCTGCAAGTACAAAATTATTTTGTTCACCCAAATTTGAATATGAAACATCTTCCTTTTTAATTTTCTCTATCTCTGATGTAATTTCTAATAGTTTTCTTCCGATTTCCATATCAACCTTTAAAATGATTTACCAGAGCCCGCCAACGCCTAATAACGGACATGTGTTGCATTCCCTTCGGGCTGCTATCGAGAAGAGAGACCGGTCCAGTCTGTCGCGGTGCATGCAATACGATTTTATAAAATAGAAATGTACAGTAAAGTTAATTTAACCTTTTAAATACTAATAAAATTGTTCGCCGACATTAAAATGTATCTTCGCAATACCCCCAGAACAAAACTCCACCTTAGTAACGCATTATCATGGAAGTTAATTTGACGCTCACAAAACGACCCCGTTTTGCGAGCTCTCAATAAACCGCCTGGGCAAGAGCCTTTGGGGGTTTGTTTAAGGGGAGGTATAAAAAATCTGTGCCGAGAAAGCGGTTGAAGATGCAGTAGAACAAAAAGGAAAGTTCTTTTTCGAGAAAGGGGCGGAGAGATTTATAATCCCGGGTATGGTAGGCTCTTGTCACCAGGGGGTCGTCGACGATGGCGTGAAAGACCCTGCTTTGTTCCGCCTCCCACTTGCCGGTAAAGTACGAGATCAGGAAATTATAATGCTCCTTTGAATTTCTCTCGGCGGCAACGCAGAGTTTAAACACATGGGCGTCCCACCAGTCTTTCAGGGTAAACTTGATAAACTCAAACGGCAATTCCCGCGCCATATGGTGTCTGCCCATAAAGCGATGAATGTAACCCGTATGGCCCTCTCTTAAAAACTGCATCAGCAACTTGAGAAAAAACACCGGGCCAAAGTGATACATAAAAAGAACCTTCTCCTTGGGGTTAAAGGTGGGCAGGTGAAACAAGGCGCTTTCTCTCGTAAAATCAAAATGCTCGTTCAGGAATTGTATGTACTCGGCCAGGTTATTGGACTTCCGGGAGCTCGAAATAAAATGGCGAATCATGTCCTGCCGAAGGGACTTGCTCTCGATGGTAAGATGGGTCTCCAGGTATACCGACCTGGTTATCTTCTCGGTATCGGTTTGAACCCGGTTCTCGTTGATCGACAACGTATAAAGATACGACAGGTTAAACGGCATATAACCCCGGCTGTCGAGAAAATACGGATCCTTGATGCAACTGTTGATATCTACGGGGATATCTTCTTCGGCGCCATGGGCAAACGCATCTTCGGTAATGATGTACTTGTCGAGGTCCTGCTGGTAGATGGTTCCCAGGTTGTAATTGATCAACGAAGAATAGTTACCCGAATAATCGATCTTCTTTGCCGTCTCGTAATCGCTGGGCAGCTTGAGTATGTATTGAATCCTGCGCAAAAGAAGATCGGTTTTTTCGCACAGCTCGATACGCGGGTAAATTTTAAAATCCAGGACCTGTTCCAGGAAGGCCTTCGTCGGCGTGATCGGCTTGAAGGTCTCGAAAATACCCCTGAGCTGCTCCCAGTTTTCTTTTGCGCCCCGGTTGAAATTTCGAAGGTGCTCGTACGAGCGGATCATCTTTAAGTAGTTGATCTTGACCTCGTTGGAGTCTTCGCCCGGGAACACCGAATGGTAAAAATGCGCCGCATCGGAGTTCATGCTGTGGGTTTCAAGCCGCGACTCAAGTTGTGAAAACAGCCGCACAATCTGCATCAATTCCCGCTCGATTTCTTCGCTCTTGACGTTGATGGCGCTTCGCAACTCCTGGGGTACGTTGGCCGAATTTAAATACTGTCGAAGAGAGTCGGCGGTGACGATATGCGTGTGCAGGGGGCCCAGGTATCCCTTTTTAAAATCCTCCAGAAGCGGCGCGACCTCGACCGAATTCTTTTCGTCCAGGCTGTTGTAGTTTACCTCGGGAGAATAGTAAAACCGGCCTTCGTCAAACCCCATACCTACTCGCTTTGCCCCCTGCCGGTCGTCATGACCTGCGGGCCCTGGTAGACCTTCACCTCTTCGCCTGCCTTCTGGAACAACTGGTCGATGGGTCTTCTCTCCTGGGCGATCTCGTTGCCGTCAAGGCCGATGATATTGCCAAAGGTCCCTTTCGTGTAGAGGATCTTCACATAGGCAAGACCTTCTTTCAGTTCAAGATCAAACTTGTGAACGATGGTCCATTCGTCGACCACGAGGTTCACCAGGGGCGACGAATCGGGCATGACAATTTTTACCCCCTGCTGGGCAAACTGCCTGCCAATTTTATAAATAGAAACATACCCGCTCATGTCGCCGACGAAGCGCTTTAAACTCGGGGCCGTAAACAACATGTCCGCGCTGATCTTTCCGTCTTTTATCGACCTGGCCTTTTCTGCGGCGATCAACTGCTTGAGGTCGATGTCCTTGATCTGCACCAGGGTTCTGTACTGCATTTCGGACATTTTTCCCCTGCCGACGTTGAAGACCGTATCCTGTACCGTTATGAGACCGTTGAGCATGAAGATCTGCATCATGGGCATTTCAAAAACATTGTCCTTGTAACGCATCGCCGCGCTCAGGCCCGAAAAGCCGCCCCCGGGGTAGATGATCTTCAAGGGTTCCTTTATTCGCGACGGGTTGGGTATTTCAACCGAATCGACCGTGAAGTTAAAATTAAAGTTACCGGCAAAATTCCGGATCAGCCTTTCTTTATTGGCCGCCGTCAGGTTCAGCTTCTTCTTATACCGCAGGTCGTGTTCAAAGGGGAAATCCACGTTGACATCATTGATTCGCGTAAAATTGCCGTTGTCATAATAAAAATCTTTTACGCTCAACCTGCCCTTGACGAGGTTTTCCCTGGCGCTTCCGCCGAGGTCAAAAAATCCCGCAATCGTATTGGCCTTGACAATCCTGGTTCTCTCTTTTTTGCCAAGCTTGAAAGAGTATTCCACATTAGGTACCCAGGCCAGGACCTTTTCTTTTTTAATTGCGCCTGTGGGGGTTTCAACCTCGTCTTCGCGGTATTCCTGGCGCAGGTTGCCGGCCACGTAGGCATCGAGGGCGTTGTTGAGACCTTTCAGGGTCATTTCGGCAATCTTGATACTGCGGGTATTTTTCGTGACGTTGGTCTTAAAAACAATGTCGTTAATATCAAGATCGTCAACGAACAACTGCGAAGTGTTTTCCACATGAACCAGGTCGCCGTTTTTGGCAAACACGGTAGCGCCTTTGATTCGAATGTCTTTTTCGGAATTTTCGGCATAGGACTCGATCTTTTCCTGGTAGGCGCCCGGCAACGTCGGTTTCAGGTTTTTCAAGTTGAGGGACATCTCGGCAATGTTGAATTTACCCTTGATGTCTTCGGGGCTCTTAAAGGCCCCCAGGGTTGCGTTTAACGCGAAGGCCTTTTTGCCCTTGTCGTTTTTCAGGCTAAACGAAATCTCCGGCGAATTTGCCTGGAGCGTCGAAAAACTTTCGCCCGGAAACTGGATATCGGTCCTGACCAGGAGGTTCAACTGGTTGACCCCCGAGATACCCCGCCCGACATAGTAGGTAAACCCCGGGGAACTTACGTCAATCGTTGTAGAAAGATTTTTCTCGTTCTTGCCACGAACCCGGAAATCTACGTTGAAAAGCCCCGCGACCTGGTCTGAACTAAACGGCCCTGGATTAAATCGTTTAATGTAGACATGCGCGTTGACCTTTTCATTTAACGTGTACTCGATTTCCGCCCCCAGCGGGGAGTCATTAAAAACCCCCTCCCATTTGACCCGGGCCAGGCGGACCATCGGCACAACGGCCTTGCGAATATTCCTGTCGATCACGACCGAATATGAAAGATCCAGGTTGTCGATGTTGGCGTTACGCGAACCCATGTCGACTTCCAGTTTACGAAGATTCAACCGGCCGTCGAGATTCAGGTTGTCGAGGGGGCCGACGATGCTCAACGGGGCCAGCGAAATATGCCCTTTAAACGAAAGGTCGCTGTCGCTTTTAAAGGCCTTGAAGTAGGGGTAAATTTTTCCAATATCAATGTCGGACTTTGTTATTTTAAGATTTAAATTTGTCTTTTCAGGATTGGCCGGGTTCAATATGGCCCCGGCGAGGTTTATCCAGGTATCGGTTAAAAACTGCAGTCGAAAAAAGTTCACGTCCATCTTGTCTGCGGCGGGGTCGTACTTGATGTCGTAGTCCATGCCAAAGTTCAACGGCAGAAGGTGGCGGCCCTTGTACTCAACCGGAATGTCCTGGTGCCCGACAACGAGGCGCGAATAAAAGCCCTCTTTTTTCAGGTCATTGTCAAAGGTTAAGAGCCAGTGAAGGTCCAGCGGGGACTTTACCCGGGTGTCGTTGTTTTTAAAATAAATGTCGATGGTCTTTTGCGGGTCAAGATTGACGACGACCGATTTTAAAATCCCGGTTGCCTCAAGCGAATACGGCAGGTAGCTGAATTTGTTGGTGACGACGTAGGTTTTCAGGGTGAAGTCTTTGAGGCCCGCCTCATAGCTGTCGCTCTTGCCGTGATCGAGGTCGGTCACGGTCATGGTAAAATTCTGCAGGACAAACTTGACAAAGCCCCTCACCTTCACGGGCAGCGACAAGCCGGGGCCCCTCTCGCCGGTCTTTTCTTCTTTTTCAACCGGGGGTTTGTCCGACTTCTTCATCAGGGTCGAGACATTCCAGACGCCGTTTTTGTGGAAAAGATAAACCCGGGGATTGTACAGGCCCAGTTCGTGCAGGCCAAAGTCGCCGGCAAAAAACCCGTAGACGCTGTAGTACAAATTAAAGCGGTCGATTTTCAACAGGGGGCGGGCGTCAAAATCCGGGCCGGATAAAATCTCGATATTTTCAAACGCAAAGCCGCGCAGTAAAGACGACTTCAACACATGAAGCGAGATTTTACCGTTGGTTTGCTTTTCAAACCCCGCCTTTACGATCTTCTCGAAAACCGGCGGCATCAGCAGAATGTTATAGGCGATAACCAGCAACAGGCCAACCGCCAGGGCGCCAATTTTTATATACCGGCCCAAACCCTTGCGGGGGCCGCCTTTTTGTCCCACCTGTTTTCCCTTGCTCAGCAATCCGTCTTTGTTAATCATACCCGTCTCATTATTTGTTCAGGAACAAAATGGCAGATACAAATAAAAGTGTTTTTTACTGCGCGGCAGCAATAAAAAGAGCCTGGGGTGAGCCTGTGCGCCAACTATTTTTTGAAAACAAAGACAACCCCAAAGTTCAATGCTTTACTCGAAAAGCTTCGTGAATGGCCTCCGGCCCGCTTTAGCGTACCTGTTGGCCACTTTTCGATCGCATTGAACTTTCTCATCTTACTCAGAAAGCAGGTTGGCGCACAGGCTCCTTCGAGCCCCCCACCCGGACCAACCCGCCAGATTTTTACCTCGACAGTCCGCCTGCAAGGCAAAATATGACGCTTCTCGATTTGTTTTTTTGAAAAAGTAAATAATATGAATAGCTTACCCGTAAACGAAAAAGTACTGATCGTCGAAGACGACGAAATTCAACGAACGATATTGATCGAGTTTTTTAAATCGCTGGGGTACGAGGTCGATTTCGCGACCGACGGCCAGAGCGGGTTTGAAAAGGCCCTGGCTGAAAAACCCGACATCATATTGCTCGACGTCTACCTGCCCCTCAAAAACGGAATCGAGGTACTCGAGGAAATTCGGGAGGCGCCGGGCATGGAGTACGCCATCGTGGTGATGATGTCGGCCGACACCTCGGAAGATACCACCGTCCTGGGGTTGCTGAAAAAGGCCGACGAGTTCGTCTACAAACCCGTCCGGACTACCGAGCTGGCCCTGAAGCTTCGCCACCTCGTCGACCGCAAGAACAACCGGGTCGCCCTCGACGAGATGAACCGCAAACTTCGGGCCGAAAAAGAAATATTGTCTCATTACTTCTCCGACGACATCGTGGCCAAGATCGTCGCAAACCAGGACCAGAGCAAGATGACCGGCGAAAACCTCGTCGCCTCGATTTTATTTTTTGACATCCGCAATTTTACCAGCATCAGCGAGAACATCAAGCCAAACCTCGTGGCCGACCTTCTGAACCTGATCTTCACCGACGTCATGGACCTGATCCTGAGCCATGAAGGGTCGGTCAACAAGCTCATCGGCGACGCCATCCTGGCGACCTTCGGGTGCCCGTTTAACACAGAGAAAGACGCCTACAACGCCGTAAAGTGCGCCCTGGCCATCTCAAGCACCATCGACTTTTTCAACAAGGTCAAACCGACGTACCTCGAGAACGACATAAAAATCGGCATCGGCATCACCACCGGCGAGGTCTTCGCCGGCAACATCGGGTCGTACCGCCGAATGGAGTACACCGTGATCGGCGACATCGTCAACACCGCCAGCCGCCTCCAGAACCTGACCAAGAAGGCCGGGGTAAACATCCTCATCGACGGGGCCACCCGAAACGCCGTCAAAGATATCGTCAAGTGCCGCAAGGTCACCGTCAAGGGCATTCGGGGTAAAAAACAAGACGTCGAGATCTTCTCCCTCGACGCCCTGGTTGAAGAACACGCCGGCGTCAAGGAAGACGACGACCTCACCTACTTTTAGTTTTTCCCGGTTCACCTGGTCATGATAATGTGGGGGCAAGGCTACAAACTTACCCTTCGACACTTCGAGAACCTCAGTGTCCGGCTCATTTTCGTTTATTGAGGGCCCAGCACCACTGACGGTGGCGCTGGGTGTCTCGAAATAAACGAAAATTTCCTACAGTAGAAAACCCCGGCGATAAAAAAAGATAAAACCTTCTTTAGATTGTCGAGATCACCCTTGAAGAATTCTTGAAATCGAGTCTAAACCAAGAATCTTGACAATATTTAAAAATATGTTGACTTAATATAAATATTTCACAAACGTACGACGTTCATTTTGTTCGTATAATCCCGATATGGAAATTTGTCGCGGGCATTTGCGGGTAAAATCGATAAATATTTTTTTGAAATTGGCATAACGGCCAGGTTCGGGAGGCGAGGCAGCATGAAACTATTCCAGGACGAAAACGACGACAACGAAATATTCAACGCCCTTTTTGAGTCGATCGTCGACTGCGGCTTTATCCTCGCCGTCGACGGCAGGATCTTTGACGTCAACAAAAATACCCTCGACCGGCTCGGCTACAAGGAATCCGACCTGGTCGGCAATAACATTCTTGAAATCACCCCCCCTGGGTTTGCCAAAGAGGCCTGGAAAGAACTGAGGAACCTAAACGACGACAACCGCATGGCATCGTTTGAGTCCCTGGTTCTCACAAAAGATAACCTGAAGATCCCCATCGAGGTTAGTGTCCACTTTGCCGGCGTCAGGCCCGCCGGTCTTTTTATCGTCACCTGCCGCGACATCGTCGGCCGAAAAGAAATCGAAGCCTTCCTTGCCGGGCGCGACAAAAAATTCCGCGCCGTGATCGAAGCCATGAGCGAGGGTTTCCTCATGCTCGACCTCGACAACAAGATCCTCGAGGTCAACGAGGTCTACGCGGCCCAGTCGGGCTATACCCGCGAAGAGCTCCTGGCCATGAAATACCAGCAACTCCTCATCGCCCCCTCAAACCCCGCCGCCAAAGCCGCCCTGCTTTCTGACGAACTCTCCCTGATCAACAACTTTCACAGAACCAAAACCGGCGAACTCCTGCCCCTGAAAACCACCGTCAAGAGATTCGAACAAAAAAATAAAGTTGACGTAATATTTGTATTTACCCAGAACATTATGGAATACATGCAAATCATGCATCTTGTTCAAAAGGATAGGTTCATCATGAAAGAAATTATCGACTCGCTCCTGGGGCAGGAAACTTGTGGGATCATAATGGGTAAGCCAGGTCAAATTGATTATGCAAATAATTTTTTCTGTAATTTGGTCGGGTACACTTCAGAAGAAATTATCGGTCGTTTGACAGGAAAAGAACTTGCGAAGCCAGATGATTATAAAGCTGATTTTGAAAATGCTGTAAAGGTTTATAAAGGTGAATTGCCCTCCTATACTTCAAAAGGCAGAGTACTTCATAAAAATGGCTCGGAAATATTAACAACCCAGACAACAACCCGACAAGTAGATACCAATGGGAATGTCTATTTCATCATGCGCTTTGTACTTGAAAAAGAACACGCTCACCAGTTGAATTAATAAAGTATTCAAGGGGCCATTGGCCCCTTGAATACCCGGGCAATCACAGCCGGGGCCTGAGCCGTTGGCCGCCGCTTAGCGCCAAAGTTGCTTGCGGGTCGAGATTTCGACAAACCAGGTGCGTTTTTATCCAATATATTTTAAGATATATTTTGGAATAAGTAATTGACATTTTGTAAAATATTTCATTTCAATTATTAGAATGCGCATTTTAATTGACACGAATATAATTATCGGCCGTGAAGATTATAAGGTCATTGATTGGCAACTGACTGGATTTCATCGCATCGCACAAGAACATCATATAAAACTATTGATTCATCCGGAATCACTTAGAGATATTGAAAAAGATAAGAATATTGAAAGGAAAAAAATTATAATATCAAAGCTAAAGGTATATCCCCAGTTAGAAAAACCCCAGGATTATAGATTTGATGCGGATTATATACAGTTATTTGGCGAAACAAGCAGAGAAAATGATGAGATAGATGCTCAAATACTTTATGCGCTTTATAAAGATGCAATTGATTTTTTTGTAACAGAAGATGCAAAATTAATTAAAAGAGCGGCTAGATGTGGTGTAAAAGACCGTGTTTTTACAATTCCCGAGATATTAAACTTTTTAACTCGAGAGTTTGAAACAAAAGAGGTTTCTTTACCTCTTGAGATATCAAATGTACCATTACACAACCTGGATATTACGGATGAATTTTTTTCGGAACTTCGCAAAGACTACCCGGAATTTGATACCTGGTTTCAAAAGATCCAAAGAGAGGGAAGAAGCGGGTTCGTATATTTTCACAAAAATAAAATAAAAGCCTTACTGATTCTAAAAGAAGAAAATGAAGGAGTAAATTCACAACCGCCGTTACCGCCCGGGAGACGGTTAAAAATTTGTACACTTAAGGTCTTACATAGAGGATATAAGATAGGGGAATTTTTTTTAAAAACCGCATTCCAGGAAGCGATAAACAAAAGTATATTTGAAGTTTATTTAACGCATTTTAATGAAGAAAATGACTTCCTTGTGAATTTAATAGATGATTTTGGCTTTATCGATGTAGCAAGATATAATAATGAGAGTCTATATCTGAAAAAACTGATACCGCCGGAAAAGAGTGCAGGTTTAGATGATGTGCTTAAAAATTATTACCCATCATTTTATGACCACGAAGAAATCGGGAAATATATAGTACCGATCAAGCCAAAGTTTCACAGTCGATTGTTCCCTGATGCGGATTATAATACCCAGGGAATTTTATTTTCAATGCATAGTATTAATATTACAGAGGGCAATACGATTCGAAAGGCATACATTTGTCATTCAAAAATAAAAAAAATCAATAGGTATGATTTATTGTTTTTTTACAGGTCGGGCGATCAAAAAAGTATCACATCGTTTGGGATAGTGGAGAATGTATATTATGACATAGATGATCCGGAGCAAATACTGAAAATTGTTGCAAAAAGAACGGTCTATTCTCTATCGGAAATAAACCTCATGACCCAAAATAAAAAAGTGTTGATCCTGATTTTTCGCTGGTATTTTCATCTGAATAAACCTATAAATTTGCATAATTTAATGAGACATAATATATTACTTGCAGCCCCGCAATCTATTATGCAAATTAACCATGAAGATTATCTAAAACTCAAGGATGTTGGCGAATTAGATGAACGTTTTATTATCAATTAAACCTCAATATGTAAAAGAAATAATTGCCGGAAGAAAAAAGTACGAATTCAGAAAGTCTATTTATAAAACCAAAGATGTGAAAAAAATCTATATTTATTCTTCATCGCCTGAACAAAGGATTGTAGGTATGTTCACGCCTGCAGAAGTAATAGAAGACTCGCCTGCGAATCTCTGGCGGAAATACAAAAACAGCGCCGGAATCTCGAAAGAAGATTTTTTTAATTATTTTGATACCAAACAGCTTGGTTTTGCCATACCTATTGATTCCCTGGAAATATTTTCAGAGCCAATAAATCCCAAAGAAATCATAAGCAAGTTCACCCCGCCCCAATCATTTCAATACATAAATGATATTGACCGGTGGCGGGTATAAATTACCGGCAAATCAATGTAATACAACGATCAGTATCCCTTCACATGAAAGTTGTACCGTAACAACGCCGTCATTTTAGGCTTTACGCCATTCAATGATTTAAGTACAAGCCAATACAATGAAATTTATACGAAAACTGCCGATCTTTTTGCTGATTTTATTTGCATCCACGCCATATGCAATGGGTTGGGATACGATAGCCCCGAAACCGGAAGACGACAAAACTTTTTTTCATATGGAAGGGGATATCAATTATACACAGGCATTGAATAATAATGACATTCGAGTAGTGCGCCATTCCTATTTCTGGACCCATATTACCGGGGGCTATGAGGTGGTGGACAATTTCTGGGTTTCTTCCTGGATTTCTCTTTTTAAAACCAATTATTACGCCCCAAATCGGCCGTCTGATACGCCGTTTAATTTGTTCGTGTTACCCTTGATTACCTATACGAATTTACACCCTGATGGAAAAGAAAGCGTCGAAACCGGCAAGCTTGACCTGGTAGCAAATGCGGGCACCATCGGAAATTTTACTCACGGAAAGGGACTTTTGTTTTTGCAGATGACGGCAATGGGCGCTCAAATTTATATGGGACTGAACCATTTCTCGATTGAGGCGGCTTATTTAGGGCATGGGTACTGGCGTGAAGATCAACTATACAGTCTCTACCTGTACCCTTTTAAAAAATATTTTGGTATCGGGGTCATATGGGAAACCTGCGGCCTTGAAGGCGATCGCCTTGTACCAGGTATAAATTTTGAAATATCTTTTTTGGACCAGCTAACCATATATGCCGAAGCTGCGGTCGCCTGGGTTTATTACATTGATCATATCAATATTTCGAATTATAACTTAACGAAATCGTTTCAGCCTGCTTTTCACCCCTCGTTTGGTATAAATGAAAATACTTCGGCGGGTTTAATGGGTATTGACTGGAAGTTTTCCTTTCCGGCTTTGTTGAATTTAAAAGGAAACCTTGTTAATCAAGTACGCTATTATGGCAAAGAACACGCTGATTATTACTATTTACAATCTCAAAATCGGAATTATTTTAGTTACTATATCGATACGTCGATTGATCAAAAGTTCAATAACCAGCCCCACAATTTTTATATGGACCGCGGTTCTAAAATTGGCGCGTACTTTCGCCAGGAAATCGACATCACCCCCTATGGCAATATTCATGTGTCATTAAAAAACGAGTTTTTGTGGATTTACCCAACCGGGCAATACCTCAACGCGTACCCGCCGCACCTGGTGGAATTGTTGACGACAAATATTTATTACAAGTACAAAGAACACGTCGATGTGGGCGCGCGATTATCCAATGTTGGTATAAATACATATGAAATGGCCAATATTGCTCAACAGAATACCAGTACAGGAGTTCCCTCCGAGGGTATAATGCTCCAACCTGCCCGGTCATGGTATATAGAACTATATTCTCATTTTAAATTTTAGTAAAGCAACGGGACCAAACCGGGCAGGTCTATGCCCTCATGCGTTTTGTACTTGAAAAAGAACACGCTCACCAGTTGAATTAATCAAGTATTCAAGGGGCCATTGGCCCCTTGATACGCAAGCCATCACAGCCTGAGTTGTTAGCCGCCGCAGGGCGCCAAAGATGAAATTCGGAAGGCGCCGAAGCAATGAGCCTGTGCGCCAACTGGCATTCTTAATAAGATGAGAAAGGTCAATGCGATCGAAAAGTGGCCAATAGGTACGCCAACAGGTACACCAATAGGTGGGCCTATTGGCCATTCGCCATCGGCCTGGCTACCATCCCCAAGTGGGGCGAATTGCCCCATACGGCCCCGACAGAGTTTTTCGAGTAAAGTATTGAACTTTGGGGTTGACGCTGTTCTCAGAATACAGTTGTCGCACAAGCTCGCCAGGCTTGCACCTCATAAAAGTTTCAGGCCTGACGCGCAAAGTCGCTTTGGGTTTTTGACCTTTGTTGTTTTTTAAATGATGAATCGCATTAGAATTTTTACTTCCATCGTATTTTTTGCAAAGCGTATTCAGAGTAAAAGACAATTAACATTTGTTCTATCGATCATGGTATTTGCAATTGTACCCTTGTCATCTATGGGCGATCGTATTTCAGACAGGAGAGATAAAATCATGAACTTTATTAACCGCGAAATAGAATCTGATTCGCCCGGAATCCAGTATGTGGTGGTCACCCATGACTCGACATTATGGAACTATGTCGGCGGCTTTGCGAGTATCTCACCTGCCCGCCCGTTACAGGAAAGTACAACCATGATGATATATTCCATGACAAAGACAATCACTGCGGCAGCCATTCTTCAACTTGTCGACGATGGAAAAATATCCCTGGATGATCCCATAAGCAAATACCTGGCCGATATTCCTTATACGAGTGAAATTACAATTCGCCATCTTCTGTCACAAACTTCGGGAATCCCGAACCCGGTTCCGCTCAAATGGGTTCACCTGGTTGAGGAGCATTCAAATTTTGATGACCATTTGGCGCTTCAATCCATTTTAAAACAATACCCTGAACTTAAATTTACTCCCGGGATGAAATGCGCTTATTCAAATATATCGTATTGGCTGCTGGGCGAAATTATTAAAAAGATATCGGGAATTCGTTACGAAGATTATGTTCGCCAGAATATTTTCAGGAGACTCCAGATTCCCGACAGTGAAATTGATTTTCTAATTCCCGTAGAAGAAAACCATTCAAAAGGATATTTGCCCAGGTGGTCGCTTATGAACCTGCTTAAATCCTTTGTCATTGATAAGAAATTTATCGGGGAATATGAAGATAAATGGTTACGCACTAATGACCACTACCTGAACGGGCCGGCGTTTGGCGGCGTCGTTGCATCAGCCGAAGCAATCAGTATCTTTCTACGAGATATGTTAAGCGATCATTCCAGGTTGTTTTCAGCAAAGACAAAACAATTGTTTTTCGAGCAACAAAAAAGTAATGACGGAAAAAAAATTGAAATGACGCTCGGCTGGCACATGGGAAATTTCAATGGAATTCAATATTTTTATAAAGAAGGCGGCGGCGGGGGATTTCACTCCGAGATGCGTATTTATCCAAAACAGAGAACAGCATCTGTTGTGATATCAAACAACACTTCGTATGATGTAAAAAAATTCCTGAATATCGCCGACAAAGAATTTATTCGTTGAAAATTACGTTATGTGAAATTTATTATGAGAAAAGATCCGGGGACCTTCGTCACCTTCTCAGGTCAGACAGGCAATTTCGATAGATCATGTCGCCATTGTTTGTTTCCATCAGGTCATAGAACCTGTCGTTTGTAAAACCCATCTTTCTGAAATATTTACGCCGCTCTTCATTACACTTTTGAATTTTCAATGTATCGACGCAGCTATAAACGCCGGAAGACGAGACCGACTCAGGGAATTTACCCGATTTATCTTTGGTTGCAAGGTAGGCCCATTGATCGGATTTCTGGCAAATCAACGGCTCATTTGTTCTTTTTTCGGTTCCCGCACAGGACAAAAAATTTAACGTCATCGACAAAAACACTATCCTCATTACAAAAACGATTACATTGTATCCGGATTTCAATTGATCACCTCTTCATATCGCCAAGACAATCCCTGTAAATTCTATTGGCCCTGTTTATTATCAAGGATTTTTGATACGATTTTTCCGGGTCGACCAGTTTATCTATGTCGAATAACTGGTTTTCACACTTTTCTTCTTTAACATCTTTATTAATTTCTTCTTTATCTTTATCTTCAATACGTGTTGCTTTTTCTTTCTTTTTATCTTTTTCGCAGTTGGCGAATATCTCCTTTTTTTCTTCTTCTGTTAATAAATCTATGGCCTCTGTAACGTATTTCTGCCGTTCTTCAATACAGGTTTGAGTTTTCAAGAGATCAATACAACTGAAAACGCCAGAGGTCGAAACGGATTCGGGAAATTTACCCGATTTGCTGGTTATCGCCAGGTAGGCCCATTGGCTGGATTTTTCGCATATCGGCGGCTCGCCTTCGATTTTTTTGGGAGCGCTTATACAGGACAAAGAATTTACCGACATTGTAAGAATTGCCACTCCGGCCGTATAAAGAACCGCAAGGGCCCCATATACCAGCACGCGGCTCCATGAATAACCCGGCATTACCCACTGTACATTCAAAACGAGAATTGTCAATATATATTTTTTCGTACAGATTGTCTTCGAAAATCTTCGGCAGTTTTTTTCTGCTCGATAACTCCATAAAAAAATTACCGATCGGGCCTGTCATGGCGGATTTCCATGTACCAGTCTGGAAATTTCAAAGAAGTAAATCCGGATTTTTTATAAACCTCATGGGCGTCTTTTGTCATTAATAGCCACTGGTAAACATCCTTTAAGTCTTCATGGTTTAAAATATTGTCAACCATCCATTGCCCAATCCCCTTTTTTCGGAAACGTTTGTCGACAAAGACATCAAGTATATAGGCAAACCTGGTTTTATCCGAAATAACCCGGGCGTATCCGACCTGGTCATCCTGGTGAAATACGCCGGCGACTAACGCCGAATTTTTCGCCCCCTGTTTCACTTCTTCCATTTTGATATGTTTACTCCAGTAGGCCCCGGCGAGCATTTCGGTTATTTTTTCAAAATTCATTTTGTCATAACCAAATTTTATTTCAAAGTCGTTTTTATCTTGCATGAAAAGTCTCCTGGAATTTTACACAAGGCGCGGGTATCACCGGACGGCTACGTTGATTATTTTTTGTCCGGTCGAACAAATGAAAACAAAATTATTGAAAATATCGCGCCGAGGGTGTCCGCCAGCATGTCTTTCTGGGCGTCCCACACATCGCCCTGGGAACCCAGAAACTCGATGCCGGCATCGCCGCCTTCATTTACCGCATAAAGCCATTCTATGATCTCATAACCGGCCGCCACGCTCATGATAAAAAAAAGTCCAAAAAACATGGCCGGCTTGAATTTACAATACCCCTTTTTTAAAAGCCACTCCGACATGGCATAGGCATAGAAACCGACCGAAAAATGCCCAATGCGGTCAAAATGATTTCTCTCGGCGCCCAGCAGATCGGTCAGCCAGCCAAAGGGTACATTTGCAAACGTATAATGACCGCCGATGGTATGCCAGAAGATCCAGAAAAACATCAGCGCATAAGCCAGGTTGCTGAACCGGAATTTTTTATACGTAAAAACAAGAGCCAGGTAAACGGCAATTACAGGGATCAACTCGGCAACCCAGACCTCCCGGGAGACCGGTTTTATTCCCATAACAATGGTGAATACCAGGTAGGTAACGGCCAGAACATGGGGAAAATATTGTTTCAGCATAATAAACTCCTGTTTTATATATCAAAATGCCATGGTATAATTACAAAAATATATAGCGCCTTATTTACATCATCCCTTGAAATTGAAAAGAAATTTTCCCGGTTTGATTTTCATAAGTCCAATGAACGCAATTAAACAGCCTCAACAAAACGTATGTCGCGTAATGCCCCGTCATCCAGTACCTTCAGTGCGTGCTGGTAGGCATTGCTGTCGTGGGCCGCAATGGCCTTTTCCATACTGTCAAATTCGATGACCACGACGCGTTCCATCTGGCCCCTTTCGTAGATTTTTTCGGGCATGCCCCTGACGATAAACCTGCCGCCCAACGCCATTAGCGCAGGCCCGGCAAGAAGGCGGTAGGCCTCCATCTTCGCGGGATCCTTGATAGATTGGTACGTTGTGATCCAGTATGCTTTTTTCATGATAAATTCCCCCGATTGGTTATTGATTTTTATATCCAAAGATTCCCGGCGATTTCCGATGTCCAGACATTTGATGTGCGAAGGGGCAATGCTTCCGGATACAACGAGGAGGCCAATATCAGCGTTATCCCCAAAGGAGAGCGAAAAATCATCACAAATGTACTGGTGCGATTTGAATTAAACTAATATTTCGCATAACGCGAACTCTGGCTGCGATTAAAACCTGGTATTTGCATTTTATTATATCCCAAAATTATTATTTTTGACGCGTTGACTCAACATTTATTTGTATCCTCGATGTCTGTTAACAATCACAAGGAAAACTCACCTGATTTCTTCAGCATTTGGCTGACCCTGGCGGGATTTTTAATATTTTCTTTTACAATAGTCGCAACGCATTATGGTTTACCAATTTACATCGGATCCTTGGTAAACCTTATTATTGTTTATGTCGGCTTCTCGGTAATGCACGAAGCCGTTCATGGAAATATCAGTAATAACAACGCAAAGTATAAAGGTATCGAAAAGATGGCGGGATATTTCACCGGTTTTCTACTGTGGGTACCTTACACGCTTTTTCACGTATTGCATAATGACCATCACTGGCACCCGGATAAACCGGGACGCGATCCGGATATGTGGATGAATGAAAAAAATATCTGGCGAATCATTTATAAGTCTTTGACAATAAAGGTTGGTTATACCAGAACTTTCTGGGAAAACAAGAGCGAAAAGTTTTTAAAATTACGCAGGGTAGTCTCTTTAAACTCCGCATTTAACTGGGGGTTTTTTTTAATTTCCGGTTACATGATCGGCTTTTATGAAATGTTCATAATCTGGTATGTACCAACGGTTCTTGCGTTTATCGTCATATCTGTTTTTTGGGGTTGGCTGCCACATTACTCGGGTATTAAAAGTAAAGCCCGGAAAAAAGATATCCCGGATTGCCTGGACTCCAGGTTGTTAAATATTGTATTGGTTGGTCAGAATTACCACATGTTACATCACCAATACCCGCAGGTACATTTTCGCAATTACCGGCATTTGTATAAAAAATTGCTCAACAATTAATTTGTATATCACGACCACATGAAAAGAGAATCGGCATTGGTAATTGAAGGCGGCGGGACTCGTAATGTCTTCACTGCGGGTGTTCTAGAGGCATTCCTTGAGAATGAATATAATCCATTCAAGTATTTTATCGCTGTCTCCGGCGGAGCCTATACCGTTGCATCTTATTTATCAAAGCAACATAAACGAAATTATGGAATCTTCACAAATATCATGACCACCGATTTTTTCAGTTTTAAAAGATTCCTGTCGGGCGGCCATTACATGGATCTGGATTGGCTTTGGACCAACGTAATTGAAAACTATCCTTTTGATTTTAAAAATATGGAAAAAAACCTGAAAGGAAAAAAATTCATAGGCGTTATTACGAAAGAAACCTGTGCCGGAAAAAACTTCATTGAGGCCGCCTATGAATCAATCGATACTGATAACTTGCCGGCTGTATTTAAATCGGGAGCTTCTATTCCGTTTTTTTATAAAGCAAAGAAAAATAAAAATAACGAATTACTGCTTGATGGGGGTATCATGGACCCTTTGCCTGTCAGGAAAGCCTATCACCAGGGTTATAGAAAAATAGTAGTTATACGAACTTATCCGGGCAATACGATTCCAGGATCTGGTTTATATAAAATAATTCTGAAATTGGCCGGTAAAAGAAAACTTTTACATTACCTTTCGCTGTCACAACAAAAATATAAAGATGCCTTTGATTTTATTGATAACCCCCCTTCAGATGTAATCATCGACATCATTTCTCCCGGCGCCGCTTTAGAGTCGGTAACCAATACAAGTTGCCGGAAAAAAATTATAAAGGATTATTACACCGGCAAGGAAATCGGTGATAAATATATTGCAAAAATTAAGGAAAACAAATGAATTTTATTAAAAAATCTACAAACACAATCCTGTTCCATGAGGTTGACTTTAACAAAAAGGCACATATTTCATCCCTGATGCAATTGATGACAGACCTGGCTCTGCAACAGACTATCGACGCCGGTTTTGGATTTGAATACCAGAAACAAAAAAACATATATTGGATTGTTCAAAAATGGAAAGTGGATTTTCACGATTTACCATCTCTGTATGAGCGTATTCACATAAATACCTGGGGCCATAATATAAAAAAAATATTTGCATTTCGCAAACATGAGGTTTTCAACGAAGACAAAAAATTACTTATAGAAGCCGGCAGCACGTGGATGATCCTCGACAAAGATTCCAAAAGCCCGATTATGGTACCCGATGAATTTTTCGAGGGATACGGGATTGATAAAAACCGGGCCGATATTTTAAAAATACCAACGCCTAAAGAGCCGGTTCGGGTTGATCATGAATTGACATTCCATGTTCGCCGTTGCGATATTGACGCCAATTTTCATGTAAACAATGTAAAGTATGTTGAATGGGCGCTGGAAGCCGTTCCACTGGATTATTACAAAGAACATCAATTGAAAAGTATGGTTATAGCCTATGAAAATGAAGCATTCTCCGGCGATGCCATAAAGGTACATTCTGAAAAAATAAATGATACCGAATTTGTCCATGGAGTCTACCGTGCCGATAAAGACGGCAACGCTGCCGACACGCTCGTAAAACTACACTCTTTCTGGAAAAAAATATAAAGATCCGCAAAGCAGTTTCCTTTTTTAAAAAGCCAACCCAACAAAAATTCAAAAAAGGAAAATTCTTTGATAATTATAACCGCTTTTATTCTGCAATGGTACCTTGCCGTATTCATGCAAAGTTTTTTTCTTCATCGCTATTCCGCGCATAAAATGTTTACCATGTCGACCTTCTGGGAAAAGTTTTTTTACATCCTTACATTTCTTTTGTTAGGGCCTTCTTATTTGAGCCCCAGGGCATATGGATTAATGCATCGCCTGCACCATGCTTTCGCTGATACTAAAAAAGATCCCCATTCCCCTAAATACTCGGCCAACGTATTCAGTATGATGTGGCAAACCAGAAAATTATATTTTTCGATATTGAATAACGAATCGGTTATCGACAAAAAATTTCATAAAATTGAAGTGTATTGGCCACGTTTTGAGAATATGCTCGACAATTGGTTAGTTAGAATTTCCTGGATATTTATTTACTTTGCATTCTACATAACATTCGCGCAAAGTGTTTGGGAATTTTTACTTTTCCCGGTTCACTGCCTGTTAGGGCCGATACAGGGAGCCATCATTAACTGGTATTGCCACAGGTACGGATACGTGAACTATCATGTAAACGATACGTCTAAAAACCTGTTTCCCCTGGACTTCTTTATGATGGGAGAAGGATATCATAATAATCACCATCGTTTCGGGGGAAGGGCAAACTTTGGCATAAAATGGCATGAATGGGATTTCAGTTACCCCCTGATTTCTTTGTTTAACATAATTGGCATTATTAAACTAAAGAAAAACAATGATGAAAAGTATATGTAAGCAAAGGCAAAATAATTATTTTGTCTTTATTCGTGGAGTATCCCAAAATCCCTCCATGGATTCCGGGACGCGCTTTTAATCATTTTCATATCTATTAAATAAAAGGTTTTTTACAAATTTTATTTTTTCGTATAACCCGGCAAGCGCCAGGGCTGAGAATATTCCCGAAACCAGCGCCCCGGCTATGCCGGGCATGAACACATCGGTTCCGGTTAAAAACAAATTATCAAGGGGCGTTTTAAAGTTGCGCCACGATTTTGTAAGATATTTTGGCTCTGCCGGTAATCCGTAAGCGGCGCCCCACATATGATTTGTATAACGCTCTGCCGTAAGGGGAGTGCTCAGTTCGGAAAAAACAATATTACCTTTTAAAGCGGGAAATTCCTTGAGTAAAAAATCCAGCATCATTTTTTCGATTGTGCGTTTCATGATTTTATAATCTTCGTCTTTCCTGTAATTTTCTTTTTTTCGTATGCCGTAAAACATATCGCCGCCGGTAAAAATCATCATGTTGGCGGTATGACCTTCCCCGGTTGTATTTTCGATGGATTTCTTCATTGATGAAAAGGACAAAACACACGATTGAACTTTACCGGTTGAGATCACATCGTTTAGTAAAAAATTTTCATCATGGTCCAAAGATTTATAGATCCATAGATTACTACCGTGAAACCCGTAATTGGCCGGGTTATCTTTGAGACCAATAAAAAGCGAATAATAACTGTAACAGCCGGGAATATCTTCATCGCCAATTCCGGCTTTCTGACGCACATCTTTGTTTAACAGGCGAAAATAGGTTTGTGCAATTCCGGCCCCGGAAACATACGTATTTGCATATACTTTTTTTGAAATATTTTTTTCTTTATCCCGGACATGAAAGCAGTGAACCTTATTTTCATCGCATTCGATGTTCGTAACTTCATGCGATAACAGTATCTCACCGCCATTTTTACGGATCGTATCAAGCAGCGTTTGTGCGATTGTTTGGGTTCCGTATTTCGGGAAATGACCGCCAAATTTGTAATGATTGGTTACCGCCACATGAATCAGTAAAGAACTTAAAGAAGGCGGCAACCCGTAAGTCCCCCACTGTGACGCTAAAATTGATTTTAACTCTGCGTTTTTAAATGTGTTATCCAGGTATTGCTTCGTACTGGTCTCTATAACTTTCCGATTTTTTTTCCGATTTACCAGTAATTCCAGGGGAAATGCCGGTAATATTCCCGAGTCTACTATCGTTGAAAGAACATAATTGTCCATTGTACGGCTGCAAAATTTATAATAACCGCGCAGGGCTTTTTTATCTTCCGGGAACCTTTTTATAAGGTTTTTTATATTGATTTTCCGGTTGGCATTAAAAGAAAATCCGGCGCCGGGTAATTTAATTTCATCGAAATTTTCGGGAAGGGAATTCCATTTCAGTTGTCCGTCCGTTACAAAATCCATGAGCTTTCGGATGATTCGACCTTTCCCCATTTCCCCGATATAATGGACGCCCGGCTCCCAGGTAAAACCTTTCCTGGAAAAATCATGTGTGTATCCGCCGGCCTTGCGGTGCTGTTCCAGGATAAGGACTTTTTTTCCGCTCAATCTCGAGACCATTGCCCCATATGCCAGCGACCCGACACCCGAGCCCACGATCGCTATATCAAATCCCCGGATATCATCACGTTCCATCGTCCATTTCCTGTCGCTATGACATGGCTACAAGGTATTAATAAAATGAAATAAAGGCGGATGTACTTATATTTCAAAATTATTATTTATGACGCATTGACTGGATATTTATTTATGACTTGCGCATCTATCGACGTAAAGCAAAAATATATATTATAAAAAGGAAAACAAAATGGCAAGCTTAAGAAGCAGGATATTCAGGCTTTTGACGACCCGGAAATATGATTGGAGCAAACCGCTGCCGCAACTGCGCCGGAGTTTTGAAAGAGACGCGCGACTGCTGAGAGTCGCCCGGCATGTAAAAATTTCACACGCGCAGGCGGATTCCGTTTCGGGCGAATGGATTCGGCCGCGGGGCGCAAGCGAAGAAAAAGTGATGCTTTATCTTCACGGCGGCGGCTATGTTTCGGGTTCGAGCAAAACGCATCGCCCCCTGGCAAGCCGGATCGCCAAAGCCTGCAAGCTGAACACCCTGTTTATCGAATACAGGCTGGCCCCGGAGCACCCGTTTCCGGCGGCGCTTGAAGATTCCATGGCGTCGTACCTGTGGCTTTTAAAACAGGGTTTTCAACCCGGAAATATCGTCATCGCCGGGGATTCGGCCGGCGGGGGACTGGTTTTGTCCACGCTCGTAGCGTTACGCGACGCTAAACAACCGCTACCGTCGGCCGCAGTCTGTCTTTCACCCTGGACGGACCTGGCCGGAACCGGGGAATCCATAAATACAAAAGCCGGGAAGGATCCCTTTCTTGACATCACCCTTCTAGACTGTGGTCGTCGTAATTACGTTGTCGCCAATGACCCCCGCACCCCGTTAATTTCGCCGTTGTACGCCAATTTGAAAGGGCTGCCGCCAATATTAATCCACGTAGGTACAGATGAAATACTGCTGAGCGATTCCATTCGATTAGCGGAAAATGCCCGGAAGGCGGGAGTAAACGTCACGCTTAAAATCTGGCCGGATATGTGGCATGTCTTTCACTTTTGGGCAACGTTAATTCCAGAGGCAGACATGGCCTTAAAAGAAATCGGCGAATTTGTAAACGAAGCATTTTAAATAAAATTTCGTATCTTTGCTTGCTCTTTGGATAATAGAGTGGGATTTCAGTTACCCGGGAATCTTTTAATCATTTCCATATCTATTAAACAAAAGTTTTTTTTAATTTTATTTTTTCGTATGCCGTAAAACATATTGCCGCCGGTAAAAATCATCATGTTGGCGGTATGACCTTCCCCGGTTGTATTTTCGATGGATTTTTTCATTGCGCCAAAGGCGGCAAAGCGGGAATTTTTGTGTAGAAGCTCTACGTGGTCAAAACCGCCGAGGTTTCATGAGAAACCAGGTCCGTGATCCAGACGCTGCCGCCGGACGCGGTTAAATTATAGATTTTTTGAAATGCGCCCTGCCAGTCCTGGTCGTCGCGCAGGTGATGCAGGACCACCGCGGCCAGAATAACGTCGTAGCCCGGTTGTCCGGGGTTGGCGCCCAGGTCGAGCGTGCGAAAATCTCCCTGGTACGTTTGAACTTTACCCGGATTAACTTCGCCAACCCGGGTCCAGGCCACCACCGCCTGCGTAATCAACTCCATCGCCAGCGGCGCGTCAATGGTTGCCGACTGCCTCGTCTCCAGGTTTGAAAACCGATCCACATCGTTGTCAAACCGTTATCGGATGGCTTCTATGGTTAATTTTACATTATACATTGTATTTGCATTATGTCCCCGCTATGACACCTTTTCAATTCCTATATGTTTCACCTAACCGCATGAAAAAGTCCGCGTGAAGGATCCAAAGTCCCTGTTTACATGACACCGTGTATATTTTAAGACAAATGGATATTCTTTTCATACGCAAGCGCTCCGCTTTGCATATTTCCTTATCACCTCCGGTAGTCCGAAACGATAAAATGATCATTTCTTCGCCGCCAATACCCGGTTTCTACTACCGGCGCACAAACGCCGTCGTGGCACGTATTTTGCACTAGAAGGTTATTAGAATAAAACTACATCGGAAAATAACTGATATTTCATTTTGAAACGTTCGGGATTTCGGGCGGTCCAGGAGAGTATTATTTTTTTTCGAAAATCCAGGGAGGATTAACATGAGACAAATAGCGATTTATGGAAAGGGCGGTATCGGAAAATCGACCACCACCCAGAACACGGTGGCCGCGATGGCCGAATTGGGTAAAAAAGTCATGATCGTGGGTTGCGACCCCAAGGCCGATTCGACAAGGCTGATTCTGCATTCAAAGTGTCAGTCAACGGTCATGGAGCTGGCCCGCGACAAGGGTTCGGTTGAGGACCTCGTTCTTTCGGACGTTCTTCTGACGGGCTACCGCGACATCAAGTGCGCCGAAAGCGGCGGGCCGGAACCGGGCGTCGGTTGCGCGGGCCGCGGGGTAATCACCGCGATCAACTTTCTCGAAGAACAGGGCGCCTACGACACCGGCCTTGACATGGTCTTTTACGACGTTCTCGGCGACGTGGTCTGCGGCGGTTTTGCCATGCCGATTCGCGAGGGCAAGGCCCAGGAAATCTACATCGTCACGTCGGGCGAAATGATGGCCATGTACGCGGCCAACAACATCGCCAAGGGAATTCTAAAATACGCCTCTACCGGCAAGGTTCGCCTGGCGGGCCTGATCTGCAACTCGCGCAAGGTCGACAAGGAGTACGAACTGATTGAGGCGTTGGCCGAAAGACTAGGCACACAGATGATTCACTTCATACCGCGCGACAACGTTGTGCAGAGAGCCGAGCTTCGTAGACAAACCGTAATCGAGTATTCGCCCGAGGTGCCCCAGGCCCAGGAATACCGCGACCTGGCCCGGAAAATCTACGAGAACAAAAATTTCGTCATTCCGACCCCGCTGGAAATGGAAGAGCTTGAGGACCTTCTCGTTAAATATGGTTTTCTATCGGCCGAAGAAGTCGCGGAGACCGTTGCGTGACACTTTGTTAACCGGGACGCTCGGGCGAACCAGTTAACGCAATACAAGGGAGAATCAAATGATAGCAATAGAAGAAGGTAAACGAATCATCACCGAGGTACTCGAACAGTACCCCGAGAAAACCCGCTTGAAAAGAGAAAAGCATCTGGCCGTTCAAGATGACGCCTGCTCTACCTGCGGCGTAAAGTCAAACGTGAAATCGGTTCCCGGGGTGATGACCGCCCGGGGCTGCGCCTATGCCGGTTCCAAGGGCGTGGTCTGGGGCCCGATCAAAGACGTGGTTCATATTTCTCACGGCCCGGTCGGCTGCGGTCACTACAGCTGGGCGACGCGAAGAAACCTTGCCGACGGCATACCGGGCGTTAACAACTTTGTACCTTTCCACTTTACCTCGGACTTTCAGGAAAGGGACATTGTATTTGGCGGCGACAAAAAACTTGAGACGTTGATTCACGAAATCAACGGGTTGTTCCCCTTAAGCAACGGCATCTCGATTCAAAGCGAATGCCCCGTCGGCTTGATCGGCGACGACATCGAGGCCGTGGCGAAGAAAACGACCAAAGACATCGGCAAGCCTGTTGTACCCGTTAGATGCGAAGGCTTTCGCGGCGTCAGCCAGTCGCTTGGCCACCACATCGCCAACGACGCCATTCGCGATCACGTTATCGGCAAGAAGAAACTGGAGAACAAAACAAAGTACGACATCGCCCTGATCGGCGACTACAACATCGGCGGCGACGCCTGGGAGGCCAAAAAACTTCTCGAAGAGGTCGGCCTGAACGTTCGTTCGATCTGGAGCGGCGACGCCACCCTTGAAATGTTGCAAACCGCGCCCGACGTCAAGTTAAACGTAATTCACTGCTACCGCAGCATGAACTACATCTGCCGCCACATGGAAGAGACCTATGGTATCCCGTGGGTGGAGATCAACCTGTTCGGGCCCACCAAGGTTGCCGAAAGTCTGCGCAAACTCGGCGAGCTGTTTGACGACAACATCAGGGCCAATGTCGAAAAAGCCGTCGAGAAAAATATGGCCGCGATGCAGAAAACCATCGACAAGTACAAACCCCGCGTTGGCGGCAAGAAGGTCATGTTGTATGTCGGGGGTCTTCGCCCGCGTCATACCATCGGCGCCTTTGAAGATCTCGGCATGGAAGTTGTCGGTACCGGTTACGAGTTTGGCCACAAGGACGACTACGAGCGAACCAAAGAATACATCAAAGACGGCGTGATCGTTTATGACGACGTCACCGCCTACGAGTTTGAAGAGCTGGTAAAGAGAATCAACCCCGACATGGTCGCCTCTGGCGTCAAAGAAAAATATGTCTTTCAGAAAATGGGCAAACCGTTTCGCCAGATGCACTCCTGGGATTATTCCGGGCCCTACCACGGCTGGCGCGGTTTTGAAATATTTTCCCGCGACATGGACATGGCCCTCAACAGCCCGACCTGGCAACTGATTACGCCAAAGTGGAGATCCGCAGGAGAATGATAACAGACGAGCCGCCGTTCTGGTCAAAGCCCGGATGGCGGTTGTCTTACAATACGTATTACAAGAGGATAGCATTATGTCAAAAACAATAGAAGAAGTAAAAGAATGGATCAACACGGAAGAATACAAGGAGTTGAATTTCAAGCGGGAAGCCTTGACTATCAACCCGCCAAAGGCATGCCAGCCCCTCGGGGCCATTTTTGCCGCGTCGGGTTTTGAAAAGACCCTCCCCTATGTACACGGTTCGCAGGGTTGTACGGCATATTTCAGAAGCAATTTGTCGCGCCACTACCGGGAACCCTTTTCGGCGGTCTCTGACTCAATGACCGAAGACGCCGCGGTGTTTGGCGGTTTAAACAACGTCATAGAGGGTTTGCGAAACGCCCACGCGATGTACAAACCTTCTTTAATCGCCATGTCGACTTCGTGCATGGCCGAGGTTATCGGCGACGACTTAAACGCCTTCATTAACCAGGCCAAAGACCAGGGAGCGATTCCGGCCGACCTGCCGGTGCCGTTTGCCCATACCCCGAGTTTTGTTGGCTCGCACATAACGGGTTACGACAGCATGCTCAGGTCGATTCTCGAAAATCTTCACGGTCTTCAAAGAAAATCGACCTCGATTAGAAACTCCGAAGCCACAAAGGTGATCAACATCATTCCTGGTTTTGACCCCCACGTGGCCAACATTCGCGAAATCAAGATGATGTTGGGCCTGATGGGCATCGAGAACCTGATCCTGGCGGATAACTCCGACGTTCTCGATTCGCCTTTGATGGGCGAGTACACGATGTACACCGGGGGAACAAAACTGGAAGAAGCTATCAACGCTTCAAAAAACCACGGAACCATCGCCCTGCAAAAAAACTCGACGATGAATACCATCAAGTATATCCAGGAAAAGTGGGATAACCACCCGGCGTTTAACCTGTACCCGCCGATGGGTATAAAACTCACCGATGATTTTGTGGACAAAATTTCAGACCTTACCGGCAATCCTGTCAGCAAGGAACTGGACGAGTACCGGGGCCGGGCGGTAGACGCCGCAACCGACGCCCACCAGTACATACATGGCAAACGCTTTGCGGTCTTTGGCGACCCCGACGAAGTTTACGGAATCGTTTCGTTTCTTCTTGAAATGGGCGGCGAGCCAATTCACGTTTTAACGGCAACAGGAAACAAAACCTTTAAACGCGAAATGGAGCTTTTGCTGGAATCAAGCCCTCACGGCAAGGCAGCCCGGCTTTATGCCGGTTTCGATTTATGGCACATGAGAAGCCTTCTCATGACCGACCCGGTAGACATGATGATCGGGGACTCCCACGGAAAATGGGCCGCGCGCGACGCCAACATTCCCCTGGTGAGAATCGGCTACCCGATCTTCGACCGGGTGAACCTGCACCGTTACCCCGTCGTCGGTTACCAGGGCGCCATCAACATGATCACCTGGATCGTAAATACGTTCCTGGAAGATGTCGACCGAAACAGCGACGACGCTCACTTTGAGCTATTAAGATAAAACGGGAGAAATCAGGGGGTCGTTGACCCCCTGAATTTATGCATATGAATAAACTGGAAAAAACCGCCTTTGACCAGATCGGATGTGCGCATAACGCCGCATCAATGGCCTCAGGTCAAAAGAAATGCTCAAATAAAGCCTCCGGAGGCGAAAGCTGCGCCTTTGACGGGGCCTATATCGTTTTAAACCCCATTCGGGATACCGCCCACCTGGTTCACGGCGGCATTACCTGCGGGGCGCATAACTACGAATCGCGCGGGGCTTATTCGTCGGGTTCGAGATTGTATAAATATTGTTTCACAACCGATTTAAGCGAAACCGACATTGTCTTCGGGGCCGAAGAAAAACTTCGACAGGCCATTTTTGAAATTCGCAAACGATTTTCCCCCTCCGCTATTTTTGTCTACCAGACCTGCATTCCGGCAATGACCGGCGAAGACACCGAACAGGTGTGCCTGAACCTTGCCAAAGAAATCGACATCCCGGTGATTCCGGTAATTGCGCCGGGTTTTATGGGCCATAAAAATCTCGGCAACCGACTTGCCGGCGAAGCCCTCATGAAATACGTTATCGGAACCGGACAGATCGACGAAGCCGCAAAAGAAACGGCGGCCCTGTCGGTGAATATCATCGGCGAGTACAACATCGCCGGCGACATCTGGAATATATTACCCCTTTATGAGAAAATCAACATCCCGGTGATGGCAAAAATTACGGGCGATGCCGACTATGCCGAAGTTACACGAGCCCATCATGCGGGTTTAAACCTCATGGTTTGTTCGCGCGCCCTGATCAATGTCGCCTCGGGCATGCAGGAAAAATACGGAATTGATTTTATCGAAGTTTCGTATTTTGGCGTCAACAACACAAGTTATGCGCTAAAAGAAGTTCTCAAGTACTTTCACAAGCATCAAAAAATAGGCGACCAGGTATTTTCCGGGTCCATGGGAATTGTCAACCGGATGGAAACCGAGGCCTGGGAAAATCTCGCTCCCTATAAAAAAATTTTAAAAGGTAAAAAAGCGGTCGTATATTCGGGAGGGGTAAAAAGCTGGAGCATGATCACCGCGCTTACTGACCTGGGTATCGAGGTAACCGCCGTGGGCACCAAAAAATCCAGCGAGAGCGACAAAGAAAAAATCGAACAGTTGATCGGCAAGGACCGCATGCTCGACGACACCACGCCCAAATCGCTTCTCGATACGATACGAAACACCGGGGCCGATTTTTTAATCGCCGGGAGCCGCAACCAGTACCTGGCCTACAAAGAAAAAATTCCCTACATCGATATCAACCAGGAGCGTCATACCTCGTACCAGGGTTATGCCGGGGCGGTTAACCTCGCCAGGGATTTATGCCTGACGTTGCAAAGCCCGGTCTGGCAGGCGGTGACAAACCCCGCGCCATGGGATTTGTCGCCATCAACAGGAGAAACCATCACAAACCAGACCGACGCAATACAATACGGCGCAAATAAGGAAACCCCATGAACGGAATATTTTACGTAAAAAGCCAAAACGATAGCCAAAATATAACAAAACCTGAAGCCCTGACCGTAAACCCGATCCGGGTGGCGCCGGGGCTCGGGGCGGGTTTTGCCGCACAGGGTTTTCAAAAGGCCATGCCGTTTTTCCACGCCGCCCCCGGTTGTAACTTCCTGAGCAAGGTCATGCTGACCCAGCATTTCCGGGAACCCATTGCCACGGCCGGCAGCGACATTAAAGAAACGGCCCTGATTTTCGGGGGAACCAGGGAACTGCAAACCGCCATTCAAAAATTTTGCGAAAAGAGTTCTCCCGAAATTGTATTTATCCTGAGTTCGTCGATACCCGAAATCAGGGGCGAGGATTATTCAGAAAGCATGGCCTGGCTTGAAAAGAAATTTGCCGCCACAAAATTTGTCGTCGTCAAGACGCCGGATTTCCAGGGCGGATTTTCAGAGGGTTACGCGCAACTTATCTACCGGGCCGTTGAAGACATGGCGCAAAGCGACGGCGAAAAAATTCCCGGGCAGGTAAATTTTTTACCGGCCCCCTACATGAGCGCCGGCGACATCGACGCCTTTGTCGAACTTGCCGAAAGCTTAGACCTTCAAACGATAGTCATTCCCGACTTGTCATCAGGCCCCGACGGATCCAAAGAAAAATTTTCGAGCATGTCGCCGAAGGGAACAACCCGTGATCACCTGCATCTTTCGGGGCGATCCATGGCGACCGTCACCGTTGGCGCGAGCCTGAAACCCGCGGGGGACTTTCTTCAAAAAAAACATTGCGTAGAACATTTTCATTTTGATTCGCTTACCGGACTTTCCGCCTCGGACAACCTGGTTCGACAACTCATGAAAATTTCCGGTAAATCAGATGCTCCGGAAAAAATCAAAAAAGACAGGGCGCGGTTAAAAGACCTCATGATCGACACCCACCTGGATTTAAATGAACGATATGTCGCCCTGGCGCTTGAGCCGGACCATGTAACGGCATATAAAGCCCTGTTTGAAGAAACCGGGATCCGGTTCTTTGCAACGACGAATTCTCTTTACGAAATTGAAAAGAGAATCCTGTCTCAACCCGTCTTCGACGCTATCATCGCCGGCACCCACGGTAAAGAGCTCGCCGAAAAATTCAACCTGCCGTTGATACGTTCGGGATTTGCGGTAACAGACCGCTACGGTTACCAGTACAAAACCCTGGTTGGTTACAAAGGCGCCATAGAGGTGATATCCGAACTGGCCAACATAATGGCCGAGGCGCGATGATATTTCGGATAACGGCATTCGTGTCATTGTCACGGCGCCGGGCGATCCTGAAAGGCGAACAAAAAATATACAGAGTTTAAACAAGGAGTAAACCATGCGCGTAGCGTTTGCAACAAAAGACGGGGTAAGCATTAACGAACACTTTGGATGGGCCGGGGAATTCGCCGTTTTCGATATTAACGAAAACGACTTTTCGCTGGTGGAACGCCGGGTGGTCGCCCACAGTAATCCCGAAAATGATCCGGACAATGAACCCGAAGAAATCGATAAAATCAACGTGAGAATCGAGGCCATAAAAGACTGCGCCATTGTGTATTGCAACAACATCGGCGCCGTTTCGGCGGCCCGCGTGATCCGCAGCCGGATTCACCCGATCAAGACGACCCAACCTGTCGCCATTGCCACCGAGATTCACCGGCTCCAAGAGGTTTTGAAAAATCCCCCCATATGGATCAAAAAAATTCAACTGAGGGGCCCCGTTACCTGAAAATGACCTGAGTACGGAATATGCATTTTTCACTGGTGACCCAATGGCACCCTTTTTGCACTAGTACAGGAAAAGGGCAGCCCACCCGGCGGGAAAAAGGCCCCAGGAGAATTTATGAAAGTAGCCATAACATCAAGCGACGGAAACCACATCGACACCCACTTCGGACATGCCGAGACATTATATATTTATGAAATTCTAGACGACAGGATCAGCCTGCTGGACATACGCAAAACCACCCGCTTTTGCACCCCCGATTCCAACCACGGGAAAAATAACGGCGTCTTGGAAAAATTTGCGCGTATGCTGGGCGATTGCGAGATACTTCTTTGCAGCAGCATCGGCTACTATGTCGCCGAGTCTCTAAAAGACTATGGTATAACGGCCTACATGCTGGAATGCGACATTTTAACGGGACTTGAGGCCTGCCGCGAAAATTTACTCGATTGTGTAATGATCGCATAACGGACAACCACCACCAAAAAAACAAGAAGTCTCAATAACATCGCCAAAGGAAAACGAAATGATGGAAACACATCCCTGTTTTGACAAAGACGCAAGCAAGGTATACGGACGAATTCACCTGCCCGTGGCCCCCCGGTGTAACATATCGTGCAACTACTGCAACCGCAAATACGACTGCGCCAACGAATCCCGGCCGGGCGTAACGGCAAAGGTCATGACCCCCGACGAGGCCCTGGAACATCTCGCGAAGGTGAAAAAAATCATGCCGTATATCAACACGGTCGGAATCGCCGGGCCGGGCGACGCCCTGGCCAATGCCGAGGCGAGTTTTCAAACGATCGAAAGAATCAAGGCAAAATACCCCGGAATGCACCTGTGCCTGTCGACCAACGGATTATATCTTCCGGATTATGCCGGCGAAATTTCAAAGTTAAATATATCGCACGTAACCGTGACCGTAAACGCCCGCTCTTCGGAAATCGGCTCGCTCATTTACCGCCGGGTAAATTACAAGGGAGTCGTCTACAGGGGCGAAGAAGGCGCCGCCATTTTACTGGAGAACCAGGCCGCGGGAATTCAGGCCCTGGCCGACAGGGGAATTCTCGTTAAAGTAAACTTCATATATATTCCCGAAATCAATCAAAACGAGATGTCACATACCGTTCGGATGGTCGACGCCATGGGCGTAAAACTCTTTAACGTTATGCCCTTTATTCCCGTTGAAAAGACCCCTTTTTACAGCCTCAGGAAACCCGAAACTTACGAGGTTCTGAGAATGCAGCAGGCAGTGAAGGCCTACTCAAGCCGGGTTTCGCTGATGGATCATTGCCAGTCGTGCCGGTCTGACGCGGCTGGGTTACTTGGCGAAGAAAAGTCCCCCTGCCACATGGATGCCTCGCCTTTGCATGATCCGGGAATCGGCGATTTAAGTCTGGCGTAATAATGCGAGAATAAAGCAACGGAATTTTAACTATGGAAATGTATAGCCGACAAATAACACACCCCGGCTTCGGCGCCGAAAAACAGGCGAAGCTGAAAAACTCGACCGTGCTTGTCGCCGGTATCGGCGGCCTGGGCGGCGCAACGGCCTGGAGCCTGGCCTCGGCGGGAATCGGCAAACTGGTTCTTGTTCACGCCGGAAATCTCGACGAGGCCGATTTAAACCGCCAGACCCTGATGACCCGCGACTGGGTCGGCAAACCCCGCATACAAAAAGCCAAAACTACGCTACAGAATTTTAACCCCGACATCCGGGTTGAAACGCATGATTTCTGGATCGAAGAGAAAAATTTTCAAAACCTGTTAAGCGGCAGTGCGGTTGACTTCGTTATAGACGCCCGGCATAATTTTAAAGAACGGCGGATCATCAACAAGGTATGCGTCGAGCAGGGCATCCCCTATGTCGAGGCGGCCATGAATGCCCTGGAAGGTTACGTCTTTGCCGTAGACCCGGGAAAATCGGCCTGCCTGCATTGTCTCTACCCCGAAGACCCGCCGTCCTGGGACCCGTTTGGTTTTTCGGTCTTTGGGGCGGTCTCGGCGACCATCGGGTCTATGGCCGCCATGCAGGCGATTAAATACCTCTCGGGATATCATGAACATATTTTTGGCGTCTTGACAAACCTTGACTTCACCGACATGAAAAGCAGCCAGTTTAAAATACGTCGAGACAAAAAATGTCCTGTTTGTAACACGAGGAGGCATGTATGATTCATCTTGTGGACAACACCTTGCGCGACGGCGAGCAGAGCCCCGGCGTAATGTTCAGCAGCCGGGAAAAACTTACCATGGCCTACCTGCTTGCCGATTCCGGCATCAGGCATATCGAGGCGGGCTGCCCGGCGATCTGCGAAGAAGAACGCCAGACCATGAGGCTTTTGTCGAAGTCCAGAATCGACGCGACGATTTATTCCTGGAACCGGGCAAAGATCGAAGACCTGGATCTTTCGTTTAACTGCGGCATAGCCAACATGGTCATCTCGATGCCGGTCTCTGACCAGATGATCACCAAAAAACTCAGAAAAAACCGAAACTATGTAAAAGATCATTTTGCTAAAATCGTCGAGTGCGCCGTTTCGCAGGGCGGCGAAATTGTCTGCGGTCTTGAAGATGCCAGCCGCGCCGACGAAACCTTTTTAAAAGACCTTTGCCTGCAACTGGAAAAATCGGGCGCCGATCGAATTCGCATTTCGGATACCCTCGGCGTTCTTTACCCGGAAAAAACCACCCGGTTGATTAAAATGATTCGAAATACCATAAGCATACCGATTGAGTTTCACGGGCACAACAACTTTGGCCTTGCCACCGCCAATGCCATCAGCGCACACCTTGCCGGGGCCGATTTCGTCGACACGTCCATTCTCGGCATCGGCGACGGTTGCGGCATAACGGCCCTGGAAGAGTTTGTCTGCGCCGCGGAATTTCTGCTGGAGATAAAAACCGGGGTCAGCATCGCCGGACTAAAGTCTCTTGCCGACACCCTGCAAATTGCCCTGGGGCTGGAACTCTGGCCCTGGAAGCCCGTGCTGGGTAAAAACAACTACACCCACGAATCGGGCATTCACATCGACGGCCTGCTGAAGGATCTCGAAAACTACGAAGTAATTTCGCCTGAAATATTTGGCATTCGCCGAAAGTTTGTACTCGGAAAACACACCGGAAAACATGCCGTCGCCTATTACTGCAAAACCCTCGGCCTGGACATGGACGACATTGACCTGGAACGCCTGACCGGGATGATCAAGGACAAAACCGTCGCCAGGGGGCAGAGCCTTTCTGTCGAGGAGATTCGTGAAATTTATTTTATACTGATCAACGAAAAACACAACATTCAATCGGGAGCGGTTTGCTTTTAAATTTTAAAATGAACAGGAGAAAAATATGGAAAATACAACGGAAAGAAAAACGATTACGACGGATCCCCTGGAACTTGACGAGTTGTTTTACCGAAACCTGGTAAAACAGGTCCGCGCCACCGACGCCTATGGCAGTTACGCAAAATACAACGACGACGATCTCGTCCGTATGAAGTATGTCAAGGCGGTTGAAAGCGCCCCGGGCCAGGCGCCCCAGCCGGCAAGATCGGAGCTGAAAAACGAACAGGTCGCCCTGAACATCAAGATGTACCTGCAGGCCGTCTGCGTTACGCTGGAAAAAATCACCGGGCAGATCACCAGTCTCATGACCGAGGCGGGATGCGACGGTTCGGTACAGGCCCTGGTGTACACCGGCGACCTGATCATCATGAATAAAACCTTCGGCGGAATCGGCGGGTTTCAATACGGCAGCCTCGACAAACTCAAGGAGTCGGGCAGAAAACTCCTGGAAAAACTTCACGAGGCCGTAAAAACCAAAACCGGTAAATACGAGGCTTTTCTGGCGGCGGTATAATATGAGCACGACAACACAAGGTTACCGCAAAGACGGCTCAACATGGGAGCCCAGATACATTGTCTCGCTTAACGCCAAATTGTGCATCGCCTGCGGCCGCTGCTTCAAGGGCTGCCCGGCGGGCGTAATGGAATTGACCAGCGAAGAAGACGACGAAGACAACGAAATCATGTACATGAGACTTGCCAAAGAGGGCCTCTGTATCGGATGTACGTCATGCGCCATGGTATGCCCGAAGGGCTGTTTCGTACACATGAATTGACCTTCAGGGAATCGTCAGAAAGAGGCAGAAATGGACAGCACAAAAGAAAACCCAAAGGAAATCGCAAAGTTAAAAAGACAGTGTTCCGAAATCGCCGCCCGGATTCACGATGTCGTCGAGGAAAATCTCTGGACAGATTACCTTCTTCTGCCGGAACTTTCCCGCGAGCTGATTGAAAAAATTCAAAACTACGAATCTCTGAAAAAGGACGTTTGAAAAAACTTATCGGGGTCCGGGATCTTGACTGCGCGGCCTTGCCGCACAGTCAAGATCCCGGACCACCTCCTATTTGGTTTTTTGGTAATACCGCCAGATGCGGGGATGGGTCTTGCGTATAACCTCGACGGCGCCGGCCTTGAGACGATAGATCCCCTTGTCTTTTTTCTCAAACCAGCCGTAATGGTTCTGGTATAAAATCGCGTGGGTTTTTTCCGAGGTTCCGAGTTCTCGCAGCTCTTTGGCGCTGAGGGCCCCATCGTTGCCGAGACCGGCCAACGCCACGGCGATTTTCACCGCGCTTTCGAGGTAGGCGGTTTCAAGCTTTTTCCCGGTAACCCCGCCGGTATTTTTTGACACATGGCGACCTGTAAATTCTTTTAAAATCTTTTCCCGGGCGGTTTTTGACTTCTTAGAGGCAAATTTTCCCGGGTGGGCCAGGTACTTTACGCCGCTAACTCCGTCGACCACGATGGCCCCGATTTGAAGCCTGCGGCAGAGGCTTTTTACCATGGTCCAGAACGACATCGCCTGACGGGCCTGCGGCTTAAAAAAAGCCACATATACGGTATCTGTCGCGGCCAACCGTCTCACGGCCTGGTAAAGAAGTTTTGTGGTAAAACTTTTTTTCAACTCAACGATGATCATTTCGTCGCCTTTAATCGCCACCAGGTCGCAGCCGCAGACCTCGCCCTTGACCTCGTAACCGAGCGCCTTAAAGTGTTTTTCGAGAATTACATAGAGATCCGACTCAAGCATCGTTGCGCATACCTGCGATTTCGACACATTATGTCACTTATTTATGGGAGTATGACCCAAAACGCAAACCGGAACAAAAATCCCTTCATAAATTGTAAAATTTTCCGGAAATATAGTTTATTTATTGTTTTTCTATGTCTAAAACAAGATATGATTTGATTATGGAAAATTTAACCCTGACCATTGCCGGTGCCTCGGGAGTTATCGGCAGGCATATTCTCCAGCAGGCCCTGAATCGCAACTGGAGGGTTCGCATTTTGTCGCGGCGTTTTCATATTGCCGACGACGACATTTCAAAAAGAAAAACGACTCATTACGTGTGGAATCCCGAAGAGCGTTTTGAACTTGACGCCAACAGCGACGTAGTTAAGGCCCTTGAGGGTTCCGACTTTTTAATCAACCTGGCCGGCGCAAGCCTATTGCGGGGAAGACTCGGAACAAAAATGCAACAACAGGTATTGAAATCCCGCCTGGACTCGACCAATCGTTTAATTGAAGCCTACAAAAGATGCCAGCGCCCGCCCAGGGTATGGGCCCAGGCCTCTGCCGTGGGTTTTTACGGCGACACCAAAGAAGCCACCGTCACCGAAGAAAACCCCCGGGGCGATCTCTTTTTAAGCCGGGTCTGCGAGCAATGGGAAAATACGGCAAAAAAAATTACCGATATAAACCCTCAAATTCGCCTGTTGATCGCGCGGTTTGGTATGGTTCTGGCCGACGATGCCACAGCCTGGGCCAAAATGGCCGCCCCGATTCGCCGTGGTTTTGGAGGTTGTATTGGTTCTGGCAGACAATGGTATTCCTGGATCGACGCCGATGATGCCGCCACGGCGCTTCTCCACCTCTACCAGCAGAAGGACGCCTCGGGGGTGTATAACTTCACCTCGCCCCAGCCGGTTCGCCAAAAGGAACTTGCCGGGAGCATTGCCCGGTTTTACCACAAGCCCGCCTTTTTCTGGGTTCCCGCATTTGTCATTCGCCTGCTGATGGGTAAAACCGGCGACGAACTGCTCCTCACATCCTGTAAAGTCACGCCCGGCAAACTTTTAAAGTCGGGTTTTCAATTTAACTACCCCGGCATAAACGAAGAAATTGCGCATATCGGCAAGACGTAGCATTAAAATAGCCTTTTTCGCTGGCATGAATTTTAATGAACCTCCGGGTACATCTGTAATTTCTTTTTTAGAAAGAATTATTCAGGTTCCCCGTCTTTTTTGAGATTTCAATTTTTCAGGGAAGTAAGGTTTGATCCTTTTCTCATAATAAAGCGGCGATATAACATATTGCCATTCAACAAACTCTCATGCAGGTGTGAACCCATAACCCCTGCAAATTCGTTAAAAAGAGATTGAAAAAGTTTGGGGACAGATTTTTCTATACGGCTTCTTTTTGCCTTGTCATCTTTTTCTATGGACTCTATAACATTTTTAACTATATCCTGCTCATGGATTATTTCAAGCCCGGAATTTTGAACATTCGTGCAAAAGCTCCCCATCCTGTCTTTGGTGCGAGCGTCGGCACAAAGAAAAAAACCACCCGGTTTTAATACCCGCTTGACCTCTTTAAAAAATTGAGATTCATTAGCGTAGGCATGGCAGGATTCAACATTGATAACAATGTCAAAACTATTATCATCAAAGGGAATTTTTTCGGCATTTCCCTGAATAAACTCAAGATTCTTCTGCGTATTACGTCGATTGGCAAAGCGTACCGCATTTCTGGCAATATCCATTCCGATCATTTTATTCGGCATGTGATATTCCGCTAAAAAAATAGCCCCTCCTCCGCGCCCGCTTCCCACCTCAAGGACATTTAGCCCCTTTATTTTGACATAATTTGCCAGTGAATCATATAATTGGATAGGGTATCGATTTATTTCATCTTTTTTATGCAATTTCAATTTTTTTTCTGTATCAGACGGCACATATCCATAATTCATGAACATCCAATCGTCAACATTTAACAATTTTGCGAGAAATTCATAAATTGGCTTCCAGGCCAGGTTTCGAAAAAAGGCATACTTGTCTGCTAAAATGATAAATATTTCCACTGGTTTACTTTTCATGATAACCTCTGAAATTCAATGCGGGTTTTTAATATAATATAATTTTATGTGAAATTTTACTAAAATTTTATACTCAATAAGAAAAAAAAGCAAAAGTCCATCGTAGAATACGTTATTTGCAATCGTTTCGCGCATCAATAACCACTCCCATACACAGAAAAAGTTCTCAGTACCATCGATACATTTTTAAACCGAGGAGGTATAAAACGAGCCCAAAGGTAAAAAGATAGGTTACGGGAAAAATGACCGCAAGAAAATCGGCATTGTAGAGAAAAATGTCACGCAGGGAGTCAACCAGAACCGTCAGCGGCAGAAACTGGATGATCGCGACCATCCAGTCGGGGAAACTGTGGTAGCTGAAAAAAACGCCCGAGAGTAGAAACATCGGCATGGTCACGATGTTGATCAGACCGTTGCCCACCCGGGTATTGTTCGTACGCGAGGCCAGTAAAATACTCAAACCGCTGAAGGCGACGTGACCCGCCAGGAAGATCATCGCAAAGAGATAAAATTTCCCCTGGAACCGCACGTCGAATACATACCGCGCAAATAAAAACAAAATGCCGGTCTCGATCATACTCAGAGACATACGTACCGTCGAAATTGACAGCATGAAGTCGAATTTGCGCATCGGGGTCACGATCATCCGGCGCAGGAATTTCTTGATACGAAATTCAATCAACGTCCAGCCGATGCCCCAGAGGGTTGAGTTCATGATACCCAGGGCGATTAAGCCGGGAATCAGCCGATCTATGTAGCGGCTGCCGCGTTGATCCATCGTCACGACCGTCGATTTTACATTCGGCGCCTTCTCATGCACCAGGTGGTCAACCCAGAGGTAGATACTTTCGGCCCTTTCGCTTACGGGATCAAAAAGATACTCTATTGATGAAGAGGCTGACGAATCGGCCCGAACCCGCAAAATAATCTCCACCTTGCCGCTTCGAAAAGCCTCTTCGGCTTTTTCCCGCGTCATCTTCTCAAAACTGACATTACGAATGCCCCTGCCCGGCAACGACAGGGGTTTTTCGAACATACCTTCGGTACCGGCCGGGGCGCTTTCGGCTTCGACAATAAAGGCGACCTTGTAGTTAACCGTCGGTTTAAACGAATACAACAAACCGAGAACCCCGGCAATCATGATCGGAAACCCGAGGGTCCAGAATAAAACCTCGGGGGCCCGCCAGTACTCGCGAAACTGAGCGACAATTAATTCTTTTAATACTTTATTCATAATACTTTAATCTAATACGCTATTCATGGAGATGCTGCCCCGCCATTAAAATAAACAAATCGTCAAGGGTCATCGACCTCACCTGGAGGTTGACGATCGCCGCGTCAAATTGTTCGGCCCCGGCAAGAATCGTCTTTAGATGCGCCACCGGGGTTTTGCTTTTTACATAGATCGTTCTTTCGGCCAACTGGCAAGAGGGCGTGATCGCCGCCATATGGTCGAAAAGTTTCAGCGCCTTCTCGTCGCTTTCGAGCATGACCTCGATGACCCCGCCTTCGTTATGCGCATTTAAGAGCTCCTCAAGGCGGCCCTGGGCTAGAATCCGGCCGGTATGCATGATCAGAATTTTTTCGCAGAGAAATTCGGCCTCTTCCATATAATGCGTCGTCAGGATCATGCTGCGGCCCTGGTTTTTGAGGTTTTTCAGGATCACCCAGATCTCGCGGCGGGCCTGGGGATCAAGCCCCGTGGTGGGTTCGTCGAGCAAAAGAATCTTCGGGTCGTTTAACAGGGCAATTCCAATGGCCAGCTTCTGCCTCTGCCCACCCGAAAGATTTTCGACATAGCTGTCTCTTTTGTCCGTAAGGTTGATCAACTCCAGGATTTCTTCGGCGCGGCCGCGATCTGTGCCGTATAACGACGAAAACAGCTTCAGGGTTTCCCCCACGGTCGTCTTGTCCATGAACCGGGTGTCTTGAAAAGACACCCCGAGAATCGACTTCAGGTAGCGGGCGTCGTTTTTCCAGTTTCGACCGTCGATTATTATCTCGCCGGAATCCGGCCCGATGACACCCTCTATCATCTCGACAATCGTGGTCTTACCCGCGCCGTTAGGCCCCAGGAGCGCGACATACTCGCCCCGGTTGATCGTGAAACTGACATGATCTACCGCGGCCTTATCCTTGTAAAGCTTCACCACGTCACGCAACTCGATTATCGGGTATTCTTTGTTTGTTTCCATAGGGTATGTATTTCGATTCGGCAAACCGGCAGGGGCTGTTTTGACCCCTTCCTACCCGTTAAATTTTAACGTAACACCCGGCAAATATTTTAATTCCGGAATTCAAATAGGGGTAGTATTCCGTGTATTTCTGGTTCAGAATATTCTCCCCGCCCGCCATCAGGGAAAACGACGGCGTAAACCAGTATTTTACGGAGGCCCCGAGCAGGTAATATTCTTTCAAGGAGACCACGTCCAGTTTTCTCGGGCCGACGGCTTTTAAAGAAATCGCGGCGTCAAGCCTTTCGCTGTCATAACCCAGGACAACCAGGAACGAAATCCAGGGGCGCATGTTCACCGCCTTTCTGTCGGAGTTTGCCTCAAGCGATGTATCGAGCAGAAAATTTCCGGAAAATGAATACTCCCAGTTCAGGCGGGCGTACATTTCGCCATAGGCCGCAAAAACCCGGGAGTATAAAAGATCGGTATCCAGCCGGGGATTTTGATAAAACTCATATTTACGATAACCGGCCTTGGCCTTGACAACGTTTTGATTGCCGATCGAAAAACTGTTGTCCCAGAAAAAGTCCCAGAGGCTGTTCGGGTGACTGTAAAAAAGGGGTTTCTCATAATAGCCCGAAAGGTGGGCCTGGTCGATCGAAAGGTTCTCAAGATTTTTTTCGGCCCCGAGACGGGAATTCCAGGCGCTGAACTTGCTGTCGAGGTAAACCTTCGCCGTGGGCTGCACCCTGATGTTGTCCTTGTAGAAACCCCCGCCGCCGATGGTCAGGTCAAGCTGCCAGGGAATGTTTTTGGCCGGCCAGGCCCTGGCCAGGGGAAAGTGAAACAAAAGTTCGCCGTTTGCCGTCGAAGCCTGCGATGCCCTGGCCGCAATGTCGGTCATCGAGAGAAAGTCATAGCCGATATTGGTTTCAACGCTGATCTTGCTTTGAAAAATATAGGTCCAGTTCAGCATCAAACCGCCGTCAAGGTAGAGCGGGTCGACCCCGGGCCGGTTGCCCGGCGCGTAGGTCGAATGAACGTAGTCGCCCCGGGCGTCGATGTTCAGGGATTGCTGGTTATCGGGCTTGATGTTGTTTTGAATCGTCAAGCCGCCCCACTTCCTGGTCAGGCCGGTAAATGAAGGGTTGTCCTGAAAACCCAGGGTGTCGCCAAAGTACCTCGCCTTGACCATGAGGAGGTACCTGGGCGAAACCCGGCTGCCGACGGTCAAATCAAGCTCGTCTGAAGACTTTTCGCTGTTTAAAATCGAATTGCCGCCGAACCCCTCGGAGGCGATGTTGTCTCGAATATACCGGATCTTGTAAAGCCCAAAGAGGTCGCTTTTGGCCATGTCAAATTTCAAAAAAGAATTATTGTACATCCCGTAGCCAAAAACGATGTCGCCGTTTTTTTCGTTTCGTTTGACCCGGCCCTTGCCGTCTTTGTCAAGGCGGCTGGTATCCTGAATCCATCGTACCGAAGAGGCGTCGGTGGGCGGTATGATCGAGGTGTCGCTCTTGGCGGTCCTGATCAACATCTCGTCTTCGCCCGAGATCACGATGTCCTCGGTGTCTTTTTCCCTGTTGTCGCCCGATTCTACGCCCCTCTCTATTTCGTCTTCAATTTGAATCTGGTATTTTTTCTTTTCGGGACTGTTGGGAATTTCCTGTGAAAAAACGTCCGGAGCCAACAGGCAACCGAGAATACACCACAGCCTGGCAATATCGACCAGAAAACCGGTCCGGGATCGTTTTACAACTCGGGGCTCGTACATAAAAGCGTATGCACTTTTGCATTTTCGAAATACGTTGAATACAAAATAACGTAAAAAGAAAACCCTTCGGAGATAAGATAATTTTGGTTTCATCACAAGGTCGATCGTAAAAAGTATCCCCGAACATGCCGAGTTTGCGAAAAAACATATCTTTTTTTCTACCGGCGATGGCCCTGGCCTTCGTTGCCGCCCATTGCGCGGGGGGGCAGTTGCAACTCAAGCCGGCCATTACCGTCGAGCAATACCAGAAACTTTCCTGGGATGAAAAAATAACCTTTTTCGAATCTCTCAACAAAAGCCCGGACGGGGAAAAGAAAAAATCCATTGTAAAGACAAAGTTACCGCCCCAGGAGGTTTACAACAGCGCCTTTCGAAACCCGGTATCGGCGGTGGTGATTGCGGCAATCGACAGTATCGACGAAAAAAGTACGCCGGAATTCAAGCCCCAGTTTTACCAGCTTTTAAAACACAAAAACACCGTTGTACGCTACAAGGCCTGCCGGCAAATCGGCGCCAAACCGATGGATGGCGACCTTCCTTTTCTCAAAATTTCACTTTCCGACGCCGACTGGATGGTGAGGGAATGCGGTTTTGAACTGATACGGCGCTACCCGGAAGAGAAAAAAAACCAGACCTACTACTTTACCGTCGTCTCGCACCTTGACGAGATCAACCCCCAGACGCTGAAAGAAATCTATACAACCTTGAAGTGGTATGAAGACGAGAGAAGTTTTTCGTTTATGTTCAAACGCCTTTTTTTCGCCCGCACCCCGTCGGAACTCATCATCATCATGCGCGAACTGGCTGAATTTAAAAACGACACCGTCAGGCAACGAATCTGGTACCTGTCGCAAAAGCATCCCGATTTTTTTGTCCGGGAAGAAGCCGCCCAGCTTTTAAGTTCTATGTAAGACGGGGATTCAACGGCTGACCTTTTCGCCGCACCTCGAAATGCAGGTGAGGGCCCGTAACGATGCCGGTGGCCCCCGAAAGGGCAATCATCTGACCGCGCCCCACAGCCTGCCCCTCCTTGACAAGAAACGACTCGAGGTGCCCATAGAGAGACCGGTAGCCGTTTTGGTGTTCGATGATGACCAGGTTGCCGTACCCGCTCATGACCCCCGCAAAAACAACCCTGCCGTCTGCGGCGGCAACAACCTTCGACCCGCTCGGGCAGGCAATGTCGATACCCTTGTGAAACTGCCGCTTGTCTGAAAAAGGATCCTGGCGAAGACCATAGCGGGAAGAGACCACGCCAACGACCGGTTTCATGAAGGCGGCGCCGTTTAAAAAACCCCTCTCGGCAACGCCAAAAGACTTCCCGGCAATAAAATATAAAGACGCCTTACCCGGAACCGGTGCAATGAAGCGTTCCGAAACCCGGTATTTTTTTGACAACTCAGCAGGGTCGCCATAAACCGCGATCCCCCGCATGTTTGGTATCAACCAGGTCGCCCCCGGTTGAAGATCCCAGAGCGAAGCCAGGGAATTTACGCTCGAGAGGGTGTCGTGATCCATCAGGGTTTTGGCCATGATCGTAAAAAACGAATCGCCCTTTTTCACCACATACCGGCGGTACTCGGGCAGGGCCAGGTCGCCTTTGGTAATCTTCACCAGGTTGGCCGCAACCTCTTCCCGCAGGGCCTTTACCTCGCTGTTGCCATATTCCAGCGCCTTGATCAGGCGAATCTCTGGCTTTTGCGGGGTTGCCGATTTGGCATTGAGAAAGTGCGAGAAAAAAAGTCCCCCCAGAGTAACCAGGACAAACAAAACCCGTTTTCGAATTCTTTTCACAACATACTATTTTCGGTACACTTGAAGAATTCAATAAGCATTAAAGGGGGCTTAGCCCGCCCCCTCGCTTCAACCGAGTCGCCTGCAAATGCCATGCGCCTCGTTTTCCGCTACCCCCCCGCAAAGGGTTCCGGAGAATTCCCTGTAAACGTGAAGGGGCTTTAGCCCCTTCACGTTTAAAAAAATCACGGCTGTTCGAAGCAGTATACAGGGTAATAAACGTTACATATGGCGGTCGGCGGTGGTGTAATGGTACTGTGATAAACGGACCAGTTCGTCGGGGTGTCAAGATAGCCGATCCCGCCGTAGGTCCCCGGGGTTCCCGCATCTGTCCAGCTGTTGCAGGTTACGTTTGTTCCCGTTCCGTTGTCGCCGGAACCTGTCCATATGCTTTGAAAGGTAGTAGCGACAGGAACGCGATTTTCCTGGATTATGATGGTCCTGTCGGGGGTTTTCCCTGATCGAATATCCTCCCAACTGTTAAACAGGGGATTGTAATTTACGTCTACATAGGGGGCCCCGTTAGACGTAAACCCGCCGCATTGGGAACTTGAAAACGTACCGGTTTTGCCCACAATGTTGCATATCGCATCGGTAGATGCGTCAGAAAGCCAGGCCTTGTACCTGGCGCCATTGTTGGCCAGGCCATTATTCATGGCTAGTTGCTGGCAGACACAGTTGGCGTTATCAATGCCGGTACCCATGCACTGGGAGACTTTCCATAAAGCGGGCGCTACCTGGAAAAACTTCATATCGCCCATCGACGTCTGCGTCGTCACAAATACCCTCAGAGGCGACGGCGAATACATCTGCCCCATGATATCATAGGCATTACAATGAAACAACGATAGGCTTGCCAAAGTCAGGGTTATGAATGCAATGAGATTTCGAAGGTATTTCATAATTGCTCTTTTCATTTATAGTGGTTGTGCGGGCAACGATTTAATACAACCCCTGCACGAACATTGACCCTATGGTTGTTCAAAACAATAAATCGGGTAGACCCCACCACAGGTCATTGTACCTGTAAGAGACTGAGTCCATCCCGATATTACCGAAAAATCTCCGACGCTACCCATCGCCGCAGAAACATCTGTCCAGGAGGCAGTAGTTCCGCCCGTAGTACAATCAGAACCGGAATACACTCCGCCGTTTGTGGTACCTGTCCAGACAGAAAACATCGCACTTGTCATAACGACACCATTTTCCATAACATTTATATTTATAGAAGGGAGCACACCCTGCATTATATCAGTCCAGCTCGCAAAAAGGGTATTGTTATGCATATCGACATAGGTTGTCTTGCCAGGAAAATAATTGCCGCAATTGGTGGCTGCCGTCATTCCCATTCTACCCACAATATTGCATAAGGCATCCGTTGAAGCGTCAGAAAGCCATGCGTTGAAAATAGCGCCATTTGCGGTCAACCCCTGGTTGGCAGCCAGTTGGTTACATATGCAATTGGCATTGGCAAGACCATTGCCCATACAGGCAGGTACGATGACCATACCTGGCGAGGGAAAACTCATCATATCGCCCATCACACTGACCGACGTTATAAATACCTTCAACGGGAGACGAGAAGTGACATTTTCTCCCGGGAACATCTGACCCATGATATTATAAGCATTGCATTTAAAAAAGGTTATACTGAAAACAGCCAGGATTATCGATAAGATGCCTCTTCTTAAAGTTAAAGCAGCCTTGTTTTTTACCATCATACTCTCCGGATATACCAAATTACAATTATTAAAGCCTGCCAGGCCATTAAAAAGTAACGCCCATGTTTATCATGAGGCTTAAATTATGAACCGGATTTGGCTTATCATAGTACATCTGGTAGGTCATGTTCATACCGGCAGATAAGAACGAGGCAAGTAAAAGGTCCAGGCCGACGCGCGCCCCAAAGGCTGGATTTTTTACAATGTACTTGGCAGAATTGCTCCCGGAACCGCCGTAAGTCGAAATATCAAAGTTACCATAGTAATAACCCGCCCCGAGGTCGCCGTACACATAGAGCCGTTTCTCAAAATACAGGCCGTACCCGCCAAAAAGCATCAGGTCCAATAAATCCAGGTTGGCGTGAGACATGGTGTTGTTGCTTCCCAGGTTGATATGGTTAAACTTCAACGTGAGTTGAATCGACTTAACCGGCCAGAAACGAAGGCTCAGGTTCTGAATATTGATTTCGTATTGCACCGGTTTGAGATTATCCGTATTTTTTGCGGGAATCAAGCTTGTGCCCATACCAAGGTTGATGAGAAACTTTTTGGCAGCCCAGTCAACAACAGGGGCCTGGCCGATTTTTTTGGTCAGCGCTTTTTTCTCCGCAGGTTTGTCATCTTTTTTGCCATCGGTTTTACCCTCGGCTACGGTTGTTTTTTTCCCGGAGGCTTCGTCGGCCATAACGTTGATGGTATCAACCAGGTTCTTGGCGACCAGGTCGGTTGCCTTGAAGATGGTCACATCCACAACGTTTCTGGTTTCGTCTAACTCGTTGGCCTCGCCCGATGCGGCCAGAAAAATCGTCACACTGAAAACAAGCTCGTTGGTTGTGTTGTCGTAATTGTAGTTTCCGTAGATAACAATGTCTGATTTTGTATTTTTGGCGATTTGTTCTGCAAGGAACAACTGATCATCGTCAAACTGGACTTCGGCCTCGGTCTTTACCTTCTTCTCAACACCTTCTTTGGCGCTTCTCTTTATCGTCCCCGGTTTTCGCTTGCCGTTGATTTTGCTTTTCTTCAAGAGCTGGTCGGCCTCATACTCGGCTTTTTTCACATTCCCGTCATCGACCTTGTTGTATGAAAAATTTTTCAACATGGAACGGTGAATGGCCTCGCTTAAACTTTCTGACATGTACTGAAAGTTTTTTGAATTTGTTCGGTCCATAAATGGCAGGATAACGACGCGGGCCAGTTCCTCTTTAGTAGTAGCGGTAGTAGCGGCGCCCTTGTCGATTTTTTTGTCCCTATCCGGATTGGTCTTGTCCTGGGCAAAAACGCCGCTGGTAATGGCTGATATCGCAATAATCGAAACCAACAAACGAAATGTAGTCATGGCGGATAAAGTTTCCCGCGTTCGGCATCGTCAAGAATTAATTTATTCATGTTCTCATTTAAACTAAATCATTGACTGACGCGGTTTGTATTCTACATTGCGTATTTATGCCTGTCAAACAAAACCGGAACTCATTCAAATATATCGCCCTGCTGGCCGTTGCCGTTTTCCCGGGAATATCTTACTTGTTCTCACAGGGCCGCCCGCCACAGACCGTCGCCCGGGAATCGCCCCAGGTTGTTTCAACCCCCACCAGCGTTGTCATTTACCCCGACCGCGCGCTCGTTACGCGCACGGTAAAGGTTCGCCTGGAGAAAGGAACCCAATCGATCAAGGTCGTCAACCTGCCTTTTGACCTGCTTAAGGAATCGCTTCGGGTCGGGGTCGAAAGCCTGGCGCGGGTAAAGATCCTGTCTTCCGACCTGGCCGCAAATTACGAACCTAAGGTTCCCGAATCGGAAACGGCCAACCTGCTGAAGCTCCTGGAGACCCTTCAAGAAGAACGAAACGCCCTGGCCGACCGTCTAAAGAACCTGAATAATGAAACGAGACTTCTTGATTCCATCGAGGTAAAAAATCTCAACGACAAAAACAAGGAAATTTCAATCAACAAGTTTGTCGCCGCCGAATGGGCGGGGCTCCTGGACTTTTACTTTTCTCATTCAACCAGGGTTGACGCGGCCAAAAGAGAAGCCAACCGCCGCCTTGAAGAGGTGACCGAAAAATTAAACTCGGTGAAAAACCAGATTGGCCAAAACCGTTCGCAAAAGATCGGTACAAACCAGCTTCAAATTGCCCTGAGCTCTGACCGCGAAACCGAGGTCGCCGTCAAGATCAGCTACCTTGTTAACCGGGCCTCGTGGCAGCCCTTCTACGAAATCCATACCGACGACGGCAAGTCGGTCGAGCTTCATTACATGGCCTCAATTCGGCAAAACACCGGGGAAAGCTGGTCCGGTGTGTCGATCACGCTGACCACCGCAAAACCGGCCCTGGGCATTGACATTGCCCCCGCCGAACCGGTGATCATCTATCGCCAGGTTGAACGCCACGGCGAACGGGCCCGGTATTTATCAAAGAGCAAATCCCCCATGGCCAAAAAAGGTGCCGCCAAAAACGAACTTGCCGACGGGGCCGATTCCGGCCAGGCATACGACGAAGCCGAAATGGCCGCCGAAGAGACCAAAGAAGAACCCCTGGCTGCCGAATACGAAACGTCCCAGGTGGAGCAAGGCCTGGCCTCTGCCTCGTTTCAAATTTTGCAGAAAAGCGACATCGCCGGCGACAACTCACAACATAACGTAATGATCGCCCGCGAAAAACTGGAGGCCGTTGTCAGCCACAAGGCTGTCCCGTACGCAAGCGAAACGGTCTTTGTCTCGGGAAAGATCAAAAACGTCATGACCTACCCCCTGCTGACCGGCCGGGCCAATTTGTTCATCAATAACAACTATGTCGGGTCGGCGGCGCTCAAACATACGGCCCCGGAAGAATCTTTTTCGATCCCCCTTGGGCCCGACGAAAATGTCAAGGTCAGGTATACAAAGCTCCGGCAGGTCAGCGAAACCTACGGCCTCGGGAAAAAGCGAATCAAAACAACCTACGAATACCGGGTTGAAATCGAGAACCTGAAAAACGCCCCGGTATCGCTCGACGTATGCGACAGGATACCGGTTTCAACCGATGCCGAAATCAAAGTCGAGTTGCGCGACATCAACCCGAAAAACGACAACGACATAAAAACCGACCGCGGCATTTTGCGCTGGAACCTCTTGCTCAAATCAAAAGAAAAAAAAGAGATTCGTTTTACCTACACCGTCGACTACCCCGAAGAATACCGGATTTCGTTCTAGTTGACCGGGTTAAACAACCGGGGTTTTCATGGGGCCGGACCTGGCCTGGCCGCGGCTTTCAACAAAGTGGTAAATGCTGATTATATAAAAAGTAGTTGATGGAGCATTCGACAAGAAAAAATTGTGCCAATGCCCCCCGAAATTTCCGTCGATGCGTTGCATCGATTTTTGTTTGACCTTGAAGATATCATTGTATCCCGGAAAAACGACGACCCCGAAAAATCGTATACGGCCAGGTTGCTCAAGGGAAACATCAACCGTCTTTTGCAGAAAGTCGGCGAAGAATCGGTCGAGTACATCATCGAAGCCAAAAGTATCGATAAAAACAATGTTAATAGTGGTAAAGAAAAAACAATCTCCGAAGCCGCCGACCTCCTGTTTCACTACCTGGTTTCGCTCCACGGCCTGGACCTGTCGCTAAACGATGTCCTGTTAGAACTGCACCAACGGCACAACAAAAGTGCATAACTTATAATTTATGGGTAAAACAACAAAGTCTGTCTCGTCTGCCATCATTGAAAAATTCTCGGGAAAAGAAGTCAAGAACGTCGTTAAAAACCGTGTCGTGATTGTCGGCGCGGGCCAGGTTGGTCTTCACATCATGGAACGCCTGTCGGATGAAGGTTACAATGTCATCCTGATTGACGAGAGCGAAGAGATGCTTGCCAAATCGCGGGCCCTGGCCGACGTTGCGACCATCCTGGGCAACGGCTGCAACCCCGAAATCTACGCCGAAATCGCCCTGAATAAAAAAGATCTTTTCCTGGCCGTTACAAATTCCGACGAGACAAACCTGGTCGCCTGCAACATTGCCCAGACCTATGGCTGCACGACCAAGATCGCCAGGGTAAGGCAGCCGTTCTACCGTTCCGAAGAAGGCTCCAACTTAAACCCGGAATTCTGGCGGAAAATGGGCGTCGAGGTTCTTTTCAACCAGGACCTGTTGACCATCAGCGAGATTCAGCATTTGATCGACAACCCCGGAACGATCGACACGGTTTTTTTAAACAAAGACAAGGTGCAGATCGCCGCCTACAAGGTAAAACCCACGTCCCTTTTAATCGGGCGCCGGTTGATCGGTCTGCGCGACGTGCCGTTGTTTGAAAATCTCCTGGTGGTCGCGGTAAATACCTTTTTGTCGTCCGACGAAAAACCCGATCTCCTGGGCACCCTGAAAAAAAAGTTAAACATCACCGGCGACAATGCAAAATCAAACATCATCATTCCCCGGGGAGACTATAAAATTGCCGCCGGGGACCTGCTCTACCTGGCCGGCGTTCGCAGCAACTTCACCGGCATTGGCCACCTCTTTGGCCCAAAGCTGATAAAGGATTTTACAAAAGTCTTTATCCTGGGCGGCTCGATTTTCTCGCAGCAGCTTGCCACGCACCTGCTCAGGGCCTACCCGAAGAAAAAAATCTTTCTCCTGGAAATGAAGAAAAAAGACGCCTTTTCCATCGCCGAATCGCTGGACCCGAGAATTCACGTGCTCTTGACGGGGCCGCACGACATGAGCAGCCTCATCAGCGAGGGGCTCGACAAGTACAGCATCTTTATCGGCGCCAGTAAAGACGAAGACGACAACGTACTGTCGTGCCTGCTGGCCAAAGAAAATTCAAACGCCCGAACCATCGCCATTGTTCAGAGCAACACCTACAGCCAGCTTGTAAAATACCTCGACATCGACGCGACGGTCAGCCCCAAATCCCTGATCGTGGAAGACGTCTTGAGGGCATTGCGCCACGACGTCTACGACGTGCTGTCGGCCAAAGAGCACGACGCGGAGATCCTGGAATTTGAGGTATCGCAAAAATGCCTCCTGGTTAACCAGAAACTGCGGGACTTTAAATTCCCCGAAAATGCGATTGTCGCCTTTATTTTCCGTGGCGACGAGATCATCATCCCCCGGGGAGAAATAACGGTCAAGGCGGGAGATCACCTGGTGATTTTTTCACTGAAATCGTCTATTGAGGAAGTTCTGAATATTTTTCAGAGTAAGTAAATGCACTACCGGGTAATATCGTCCATTCTGGGGATTTTCCTTTTAATCCTGTCTTTTTTCTTACTGGCCTTTTATTTTATAGCTCTGCTGGTTTACCCGGAAGAATCCCAGGCCTATGCCTTCCTGGTAAGTTTTCTCGTCACGATCGGCAGCGGTCTTCTCCTGTACCTTTTGCCGGGGAAATTTTCCGAAGACGACGTTACCTTTCGCGAAGGTTTTGTCGTCGTCGGCATCGGCTGGATCATCATCGCCCTCTACGGAGCCCTCCCTTTTATCCTCTCCGGGGATATTCCCCGTATTGCCGACGCCTACTTCGAGAGCATGAGCGGTTTTACGACTACCGGGGCCTCGATACTGACCGAGATCGAGGACCTTGGCAAAACCGTACTTTTATGGCGGTCCTTCACGCACTGGCTGGGGGGTATGGGGTTTATCGTGCTCTCCCTGGCGATTTTGCCTGCCCTGGGCGTAGGCGGTATGCAGTTGTATATCGCCGAGGTTCCGGGGCCAAACCCCGAAAAACTCGTGCCAAGGGTGGGGCAGACGGCGAGAATTCTATACATGGTTTACATCATCATGACCGTCGCCCAGGTCATCGCCCTGCGCCTTGCCGGGATGAACATGTTTGAGTCCTTATGCCATACGTTTGGGTCGATGGGCACCGGCGGGTTTTCGCCCCTGAACGCCTCCATAGGCCAGTACCAGGCCCAGGGAATTTCCAATGCGTTCATGTTTGAAATGATCATCATCATATTCATGTTCCTGGCCGGGGCCAACTTTTCTCTCCACTACAAGGCCTTCAAGGGAAACTGGCGGGTATACTTTCAGGATCCCGAGTTTAAGTTTTACACATTTATCATTCTTTTCTCCGTCGTATCCATCGGCATTGACTTGTTCCGGTTTTCGGTCTATAATTCCTGGGGCGAAATCTTTCGCCACAGCAGCTTTACCGTGGTCTCGATCATCACCTCGACGGGCTACGCCACCGAAGACTTCGACCGTTGGCCGGTATCTTCGCAATTGTTTCTCGTCATCCTGATGTTCATCGGCGCCTCGGCCGGTTCAACGGGCGGCGGCATCAAGATACTTCGCATCATGACCCTGTTTAAACAGGCCATAGTGGAATTAAAGCATGTGATTCACCCCAAGCGGGTTTACGTCATTCGCTTCGGCAAAATGTACATTTCGCGGGAAGTTTTGGCTTCGATGAACATGTTTGTACTTCTTTACATGATCTTCTATGTCGCGGCGGTATTGATACTCTCGTCGACAGGCTATGACATGGCGACGATCTCCACCATGGTCGTGTCCTGTTTTTCCAATATCGGCCCCGGCCTGGCCAAGGTCGGACCGGCGCATAACTACGGTTTTTTACCCGATTACGCCAAATGGATTCTAAGCTACATGATGGTTCTCGGCAGGCTGGAAATTTTACCGATCATCGTATTAAGTTTACCGGGAACGTGGACGAAGTAATACATGAGGAAAATAATAACCATCGCAAAGAAAAGTAAATCGTCGTACGGGGCCAAAACCCCGGTTGATTTATATACATGGTTTTACCCTCCCAAGGAATAATTATGCCGCCAGTAAAATTTGTGCACATCATGAAGAGAATTGAAACCCTGGAGCGTGATATATCCGAAATCCATTCCCTCCAGCAGGATATCAAGGTGGACCGGGAATACAGCGTTCCCGTAAAGATCTCCCTGGAACAACAGGTAAACAACCTGCTTAACGAAAAAGTCAAATTGATGGAAGTTCACATAGAGAATGCGCCGGAGTATTTTAAAAAAGAAAACAGAACCTCAAGTACGGCAAATTATTCCGACGCTAAAAAACCGGTCTCTTTTGACGGCCTTGAGAGAGAGTATTTTGAGAACCTCCGGTACAAGCGAAGCAACTACAACCAGGACAGCGCCATCAATATCGATAAACTGCAGCCTGTCGACCGGGAGCAGGACGAACCCGAGGTTTACGAGAAACTGGAAACCCGGGGAATTCCCTCGCTGGCCGAAAAAAGTCTGGCCAGATCGGGAGGCGCGTTAAGCGAAGAAGAAAAATCGTTTATCAAACGCCGCGAAGATATTCTCAAAAACCTTCCCCCTTTAGAATACTAAGGGGAATACTAAGGGGGAACCAACGGGAATACTAACGCCCCCCTTTGCCTTTGGTTCGTCTTTTCCACCTCGAAAAAAGAGATTCGGCCAGGGCCAGCAGACCTATCCAGAACCTTTCAAAGAACCTGTTAAAAAAAGATCGTTTTGTCCAGCTTGAAAGTTGAATCTCCTTACTCTTCTTTAAATCGCCCTTGACCAGGGAAACCACCTCGGCGGTAAACTCCGGGTCAAACACCTCCTGGTTTGCCTCAAGGTTTTTCTGCAGGCTCCACCTGTCCAGGTTACAGGAACCGATCGAAACCCAGTCGTCGCAGATGTAAATCTTGGAGTGATTAAACCCCTCCTGGTATTCGTAAATTCTCACCCCGTGCGAGAGAAGGGCATGGTAGTATCGTCTCCCCATGAGCAGAACCGAAGGATGGTCGGTGGTCTCCCCCGGCAGCAGGATCTTGACCGACACCCCTCTTTTTACGGCTTTTTTCAGGGCGCGGCGAAATCGCCAGGTGGGTAGAAAGTAGGCCGTAACAATATAGATCTCTCTGCGGGCCTCGCCGATTTGCCGCAGGGTCGAACGCAAAATGTCCTTAAAATAAAATCTCTTGGAGTAGGTCAACCGGCCGACCTGGCTAAAGCCGTTTCGTATAACCGCCGGCTTCGCCGGTTCTTTTCGTATGGATTGTATAATGGAACTTTTTTTATAATTCCCCGGGAATACCCGGAAAAACAAATCAACCCAGTCAGATACGCATTCGCCCTCAACCTTCAGGGTAACCTCATGCCAGGGGCTGGTCCGCCCCGAGACGGAGTAAAATTCGTCGGTGATCCCGGTGCCCCCGGTATAAGCGATTTTGCTATCGACGATGAATATTTTCCGATGATCCCGGAAGATGTTATTCTTGAGCTTACGCAGGCTGAACCTGTTATAAAACTTGAAGTAAATAAAAGGGTGGTTCAGTTTCCCGATATCCGATTGAAACAACTTCAGGGAACCGAAGTAGTCAAACATCAAAAAGACAAATATGTTCTGGTTGGCCTTCTCAAGAAGGGCGGCCTCGAAAAGATCATATACCTCGCCGGGCTCAACGTAGTACAATTCTATGGCGACATACCACCGGGCATTACGAATGCTCGACAGAATTTCCGGGAAATAATTTTCCCCGTCGACAAAAAGAGAAAACCTGTTGGCGCTTCTTCGGGGGTAGCCGTGTTTTCCGAATTTCTTTTTCACAATAACCTGCCTGCCGTTAAGATGGTATTTGCCGCCTCACCGCACGGGTCTACCAAAAAATTAAATCCGCCGACTGATACTTTTCCTTTTTCCTGGAAGGGGAGTTGTGGCCGGGGCGACCCGCGAGAGCCTGTGCGCCAACTGTATTCTGAAAACAACGTCAACCCCAAAGTTCAATGCTTTACTCGAAAAGCTGCGTTTTTCTTCGAAAAACTCCGTGAATGGCCTTTTGGCCCGCCTATTGGCGGACCTATTGGCCACTTTTCGATCGCATTGAACTTTCTCATCTTACTCAGAAAGCAGGTTGACGCACAGGCTCGCGACGCCCGAAATATTTTCAAATAACGGGGCATTTGATATTGACAGGTTGTTAAACGGTTGACTTTTGATTTCGACTATCGTATTTTAAATTTTTTTAAGGAATGGTAGCGGCTTTTCGGTAAATGAGTTCACCCCGGGCATCGGTCGCTTATGCCCGATAACCCGGACGCCTCAAACCCGCAAACCCCGCACCAGGGAAACATTAATGTATAAACCAAGCATGTCAAAATTATTCATGGCCGCGATTGTTCTTTCGGCCCTTACGGCGGTCAACTGCCGGAACAAGGTTCTTGCCGAATACGAAGGCGGAAACATCAAACAAGGCGAAATCAATGAACTCGCAAAAATGTACAATGTGGAAAGCCGGCTTTCGGACCCGGAATTTACAAAGCGCATCGTACAGGACTACGCCATTATAAAAATTCTCAGCGACAAGGCCCAGGCCGAGGCGCTTGACAAAAGCAAAGAAGCCCTGTACCTGAACAAACTGTTTAACGGAAACATGGTCCGGAACGTCCTGTACCAGCAAAAACAGGCCGAATTTGAAAAAGAAAAAGAACCCGTTTTTCATGCCCGTCATATCCTGATTAAAGTGGAAAATACCATGGTCGACAAGAAAGACAAAAACGCCAAACCTTCCGACGGCAGCAAGGAACTGGAAACCATCACCGGCATTCGCAATGACATTCTTGCCAAAAAAATCACGTTTGAAGAGGCCGCTTCGAAATTCAGCGAAGACGAAGGCTCCAAGGTCAAGCAGGGCGACCTGGGTTTTTTTACCCGCGGAATCATGGTCGGCGACTTTGAAGCCGCCCTGTTGAGAATGAGCGGCGATGCAAAAGGCACCCCGATGCGCGTTGCGGTCGACAAACTCAAATTGTTGTCAAAACCCGAAGGCGACGCCAACGCGGTTGCCCCCGAAAAAGACGCCATCGTCATGGTTGTCGACAAAGACGTACCGCCGGGCTGGAGCAAGATTCAAACCGACACGTATTCCGTTTATGTACCGACAGGCGAGCTCAAGGCCATCGAAGACGAAAGTAAAATATCCGCCCCCGTTCGTTCGGTGTATGGCTGGCACATCATCCAACTGGTCGAAAAAAAGCAGGTGAATGTTGACGGCTATGCGAAACTGATCAAGAAGAACGAACTGAAGGGCCAGAAAGACGCCGACAAGATTGCCGAATCACGCGCTAAAATGTACTGGTCGCGAATTAAGGGCGGCAAGGTTGGCGACTGGCAAAAGCAACTTTATACCGACTACGGCATGAGCTATTCCACCTTTCCGGAACTGGACAAGGACTGGCAGAAATCTGAAAACCTGCTGGGCAGCGAAAAAATCAAAATTACCGGCGCCGAGTTGAAGGAATTTATCGAGTGGATCGCCCAGGACCAGGGTATTGACGCCGCCTCGATTTTTGCCAACAAAGATAACATGCAACGGTACTTCAAAATTTATTCCGAGTTGCAAATGTATTCTCTTGAAGGTGAGAAAAGTAAAATCAGCGAATCGAAATTGTATAAAGAAAGAAACAAGTTTGAAAGACAGCAATTCATGGCCGAATTGTACAAAAAAAAGTATTGGTATCCTGATGTAAAATTTTCCGACAAGGAACTCCTGGAAGCCTACAACATGATGAAGAAAAACATGCCTCCGCACGGCAAGGCGCCCGGAACCTTCGCCCAGATGAAAAACGACATCATCCACCAGATGAAGGGCCAGCGAATTAACCAGGCCAACCAGGAAAAAACCGGGGAACTTCTGCAACTGGTGAAGTTTGCTTACAAGGTAAAACCCGCAAAAACGGCGCCCCAGCCAGAGCAACAACCGCAAATGATGGGACAGTAACATGGAGACTACAGAATTAACCGACGATATTATTTTCCGGGGCGAAATCCAATATGATGGCCGCCTCGACATCAGCGGTAAACTCGAAGGACGGATCCTCAGCGAAGGAGCCCTCGTTGTAAACAACGGGGGATTCTTCAAGGGCGACATTCGCGTGCGCCAGGTGACCCTAAAGGGCGAGGTAAACGCCAACGTCAAATGCGAGCTGGTCACGATCATGAACAGCGGCAAAATCTTTGGCGACATCGAGTGCAACCAGATCCAGATCGACAGGGGCGGCATCCATAACGGGGTCACAATCATGAAGTAAAATGGATTCGACTGTTTTACATCATTCGCAATTCCTCAAGCACCTGGTCGGGTCGCCTACCCGAAACCAGGACTACATCTACGAACTCTGGAACCGCCTGCATTTTGGCGCCCCGGCGGAACCGGCCTGGAGCCAGGGCGAGATCCTGCATAAGAACCTGAAGTTCCTGTTCCCCTGCCACGAACTCCTTTCTTCGATATTCGACCTGCCGGGCGTCGAAAGCGCCATCGCGATCGTACACGACCTCTTCCATAAACGCGGCGAAAAAAAGGTCCTTTTCTATGGCGACCGCGACGCCGACGGAATTTGCTCGACCTCGATTTTGTACCTGTTTTTCCGGGACAAGATGGGCATTGCCGAAGCCAACATGACGCTGATGCTGCCCGGCGAAGAAGACAAGTACGGGCTCACCCTCGACATCGCCGAAAAGATCGTTGAGCGCCGGCCCGACATTTTAATTACCCTCGACAACGGCTCGTCAAACCGGGAATCCTTCGGGGCGATCAGGGCCGCCCTGCCGGGCGTTAAAACCATCATCATCGATCATCATTCCCTGCCGAAGTCTCCCGAAGATTACCCCGATGTCGACGCCTTCATCAACCCCGTGATGCTCGCCGAAAAAGACAGCCGCCGCAACATGTGTACCTCGGGGCTTGCCTACCTGTTTATTTATGCCGTCGCCTGGTCTTTCACCGACGAGTACGACAAAATTACCCTTGTACGAAACGAGAATCCCGAAAACGACATATATATAAAAAACGGAACCCGTATTGATTCAAACAAATATGACAAAATTTTTTATTTAAAAAGTTCTATAATGGGTTCTGCAAAAAATTCTACGGAACCTTCAAACGATTTTGCCGCTCTATGGAACGCCGAGTGTTCTCAGAACTTTCGCCTTAATAAAATAAACAACTTTCTGAAAAGCTACCCCGACACCCTCGGGATCCCTGAAAAAATCGCGATCTTTCAAAATATCAAAATGAAGAATGTCTACCGCAAGGTACATGAATTTCTCCCCCTGGCGGCCATAGGGACAGTCGCCGATTCGATGCTGCTGACCGACGACAACCGGATCCTGGTTCACGAGGGCCTGGCCATGATCAACGAGAACAAGTCAACCCTGGTTACCGGGCTCAAAGAGATCATCAAGGCGATGGAACTTTTCAACGTCAACATCAACGAGCAGGACCTCGCCTTCACGATCTGCCCGGCGGTCAACGCCCCCGGGCGCATGGGGCAGGCCCGCATGGCATTAGACGCCATCGTCGTCAAGGACCCCCTGGAATGCGCCAGGAATTCGTTTCTACTGAAGGAACAAAACGAGAAACGAAAATTCATGTCGAGCGAATCGATGCGGCTCCTTGAGGGTTCGCTCAACAGCCCGGACGATGCGGTCGTGGTCTGCTACCACGAGCAAATCCACCGGGGGATTTCGGGCATCGTCGCCGGGAAGCTGGCCGAGAAGTACGAAAAGCCCGCCCTGGTCCTGGTCAACGACGGCCAATACCTCCGGGGTTCGGTCCGGTCGTATAAAAACGAAAACGTCCTGGCGATCATCCAGGAGCTTGCCCCGTGGTTTGTCCAGTACGGCGGTCACCTGCAGGCGGCGGGGTTTTCGCTGGAGCACGCCAAACGAAAAGATTTTACCGCCCAATTTATCGCCACGGCTGCGCGGCTTCTGGTAAAGACCGGCGACGCCGAACCTGCGCCAGACGGCCCGGTGATTCACCTCAGAGACGTCGAACTTACCCCCTCGCTCTGGAAAGAACTGCTCGTGTTTGCCCCCTACGGCAACGGCAACCCCAGGCCAAAACTTTCCATTTCGCCAACCGGCGAAATCACCTACAAACTCATGGGTAAAGAAAAAAATCACGCCCGGGTCAACTTCACCGCCGTCAAGAACGGCTCCATTGAAGCCGTCTGGTTTAACTTTGGCAAAGAACTCTACAACCTGGAAAACTACCAGACCCTCAAGGTTCTCACCGAACCCCAGATCAACTACTTCCGCGGCGTTGAGAAATACCAACTACGGATTATAGAGGTCAGGTAACAAGCGGCCGAATTGTAGATAAATCTAAAAAGAAATGCGAAAAGCATTTTGAATAAACATGGTGTCACCCTCACCTTATAAAAAATCACAAAATGTATAAAATATGTACCTTTTAAAAGATTTATAGTATTTTACGGGAATGAATATAAAGCCAAAATACCCGTTGATGTTTCTTTTTATTTTTCTTGCGACAATCTTTGCCGCAAAAGTCTACGCTGGTTCCATAGACACGACCACCGTCAAGAATGTCGATATAGAGAGGTATCTCGGAAGGTGGTACGAGGTGGCGCGGTTTCCTCACAGTTTTGAAAAAGGTTTAGAGCGCGTTACCGCCGAATATTCGATTCGCCCGGACGGTAAAATCCGGGTTGTCAACAGCGGTTTTCACCCTGACGGCAAACCCTCGCGGGCCGAAGGCAAGGCCTATATTCCCAACCCCGCCGATTCGTCGAGACTCAAGGTTTCATTTTTCTGGTTTTTCTACGGCGACTATTTTATCCTGGAACTCGACGAGAAAAACTACAACTGGGCCCTGGTCGGCAGCAACAACGACAGCTTTTTGTGGATACTATCCCGAACCCCCGAGATGGACGAAAAGGTATATGCGGAGTTGCTCGAAAAGGCAAAAAAACGAGGCTACGACCTTTCAAAGCTCATCAAGGTAAAACAGAAATAATGATGAGCCTGTGCGCCGACTCAAAAGAGGCCGATTTATTAAATTTCTCTTTCAGTTGATGCGTTACAAGCCAGCTCTTTTTTGTAAAATGTCCGCATATGATTAGTACATCCAATATCAGCCTGAAGTACGGGTCGCGAACCCTCTTTGAAAACGTCTCGATTCGATTTTTGCCGGGCAACTGCTACGGCATGATCGGCGCCAACGGGGCGGGTAAATCGACCTTCCTGAAAATCCTGAGCGGCGAAAACAAGGAATATTCAGGCGACGTCTCGATTCCTCCCAAGTTTCGCATCAGTACGTTAAAGCAGGACCAGTTTGCCTTTGACGAATACGAAGTATTGCAGACCGTCATCATGGGCGATACCGCCTTAAGCGCCGCCATCGCCGCCCGCGACGCCATCTATGCCAAACCGGATTTTTCCGACGAAGACGGCATCGCAGCCGGCGACCTCGAAGAGCGCATCGAGGCCCTCGGGGGTTACGAGGCAGACTCAAATGCCGCCCAACTGCTTGCCGGTCTGGGAATCCCCAACGACATGCACAAAAAACAAATGAGCGCCTTAACAGCCTCTGAAAAGGTCAAGGTGCTGCTTGCCCAGTCGCTCTTTGGAAACCCCGATATTCTGCTTCTCGACGAGCCGACCAACAACCTCGACATTCACGCCATTCACTGGCTCGAAGAATTTCTCGCAAAGTTCGAAAAAACGACAATCGTGGTAAGCCACGACCGTCACTTTTTAAACCAGGTCTGTACCCACATGGCCGACATCGACTTTGGCAAGATCACGATCTTCACCGGTAACTACGATTTCTGGTGGGAAAGCTCCCAGTTGATTCGCAGTATCGAACGCGACCAGAAGCGAAAGGCCGAAGAAAAAGCCAAAGAACTCAAAGACTTTATCGCCCGGTTCTCGGCCAACGCCTCTAAGTCAAAACAGGCGACCTCGCGAAAAAAGGCCCTGGAAAAACTCGACCTTGGCGAAATGAAGGCCAGTACCCGGAAATTTCCTTTTATTGATTTTAAACCCGAGCGCGAAGCCGGTAACAACCTGGTTCATGTCGAGGGCGTCAGCAAAACCGTCGACGGGGTCAAGATTCTCGACAATATCAGTTTTGAAATTTTAAAAAGCGATAAAGTCGCCTTCATGGGTAACGGTATCTCCATCAGCGCGCTTTTTAACATTCTCATGGGCGAAGAAGAACCCGACGAAGGCAAGTACAACTGGGGTATCACCACCACCGTCGCCTACCTGCCCGCCGAAAACGCCAAGTACTTTGAAAACTGCGACCTGAACCTGATCGACTGGCTGCGCCAATATTCCAAAGAAAAAGACGAGGCCTACATCAGGGGTTTTCTCGGCCGCATGCTCTTTACCGGCGACGAGTCAACCAAGAAGGTAAACGTTCTTTCGGGGGGAGAAAAAGTGCGAATGATGCTTTCCAAAATCATGCTGGCATCGCCCAACGTCTTGATCCTCGATGGTCCGACGGCCCACCTCGACCTCGAAAGCATCCAGGCTTTTAACAACGGCCTGATCAAATTCCCCGGAACGATTTTGTTTACCTCTCACGACCACCAGTTTGTGCAGACCGTCGCCAAACGCATTTTCGAAATCAAAGACGGCAGACTCCAGGTATTCGACCAGACCTTCGACGAATACATGCACGTCGAAGACTAAATCATCAGCCGGGACTTTCAAAATCCCGGCTCTTATTTCTATTTAGAGCGCGTCCTAAAACTTAGGTGTATTTTTTCCGTATAGCAAAACCATTTTTTCTTTATTCCGTCGACTTGACCTTTTTCCAGGCGGCGACCCGTTCTTCAAGCGACAAAGCCCTCCTTTGCAAGGCCTTCGCAATGAATGTTTGTTCGAGTAAGCATGCGCGTTTATCAAAATTTTTCTGGATAAATATTTCGTTTTGAAAAATATCGCTTAGAATAAGAAAGATTACGCTAATCAAAAGCGAGCGTAGGTAAAAGGAAGATAGCGATTTCTTGCCTAAATAGTTCCCTTCAAAACTCCCGGTTTAATTTTAATCAAGCACGCGATGCAAAGTTTATATTTGGAAATCAGAACCCCAGTTTGGTGAGGCCAACAAATGAGGGGGCGAAAAGCCGCCCCCTCGAAAGCGAATCTACGCTAAAATCGTTAAAAATTTAGATGTCCAATAAGTTTTTTTAGCGCAGCACCAGGCGTTGTACCAGGAGCATGAGCAGCTTTTCATGTTATTTTTCCACGTAATGTAAGCATCATAGACTACGCCGCCGGCTGAAATAACGCAAGTCGCGCATGCCAGACCTAGAGTAGCCGAGCAAGTCAGGTAGCAACCATACGCGGCTGATGCCTCCAGAGGCGAAACCAGAAAATCAGACATCGCCGTCGCGGTAGCGGAACAAACTTCATTAACGGAAGATCTTATCTGAAAACGCCGTTCATCGCCGAGACCGGCGAAGTCATATAATCTTTCTGAAGGCGACAAGTTAAAATTGCTTGTCATTTTTGGGTAAGTTTTTTCTATTTCTTTTTTGCCTTCAGGCGTTAATGAATCCTTGAACTTTTTTTTCTCTTCGGGCGTCATTTCATCTATGGTTTTTTTGTTTGGCTTTATTTTCGCTTTCTTTATGTTTTCGTCAATCGCGGCATGTTTGTCTGCAAGAGCTTTCATTCGCTTTTCATGACCCTTGGCCATGTCCTCAAAATAGAGAAACTCTTCATTTCCCCCGCTTTTGCCATTTGTATCTTTTGCTTCTTTTACTCTATCGACAGCCTCATTGTAAAGATTGTTCATATCATTGCCATACTGATTCAAATCCGCATCCATGGTCAACATATCCTCTTTACTAAACATTTTGTCTTTTTCAATCTTGTTTAGCCGAGCCTCCATTCTTTGCAGCACGACGCCAGTTTTTTCTAGTTTTTGCTTGTATTCTTTGGACGCGTTTTTTGCAAAGTATTTTGGCACCCCATGCGCGAAACCCGTAAGCGCGAAATTTAAACAAGCAGCGATCATTATTGTACGTTTCATTTTTCTCTCCTTTTTTGGAAAAATTTCTCGTCTTCGCGACAAAAAACAAAATTTAACCCGCATTTATTGTATACCTTGGATTCATTATCCACTGGTTGCGGAAAATAAATTTATTTTGCAAAAATAAAGGCCTTCCTTTTTACATATGCCCGAAAACTGAAATTTTATTCCATATAATATCCTTCGCATTGATCTTTATAAAAGATATTATAAAATTAATTTAATATCGCCTTGATAAAAAATCAATTTTTTTAACGAGGCAAGCCTGCCCCGCGCTTGCAGACTTTGCCTGCCTGCTACAGACCTGCGCATGAAGATAACCTGCTACCAGTCGATGCAATGATAATCTTTTAAAAATTTTCCGTAGACGTGATTGCCTGTCAGGATGCCGTCAAAGAACGGGTCGCAGACGCGGGCGGCGCCGTCGACGATATCCAGCGGGGGTTGAAAGTCGTGCAATTCCTGTTTCTGGCGGGCCAGTTGGGCGGGGTCTTCGTCGGTTACCCAGCCCGTATCGACGGCGTTCATAAAGATCCCGTCTTTGGCAAAGTCGGCGGCCGAGGTGTGCGTCAACATGTTGAGGGCGGCCTTGGCCATGTTGGTATGGGGGTGGCGATCGGCCTTTTTAAACCGGTAAAATTTACCCTCCATGGCCGATACGTTCACGATGTGCTTCTTTCCGGTATAGTCGCGCCGCATAACGGATACCAGTTGATTGCAGAGCACAAAAGGGGCGATCGCGTTGACCAGTTGTATCTCGAACATCTCGGCAGTCGCGATCTCGCCAAGGCGCAACCGCCAGCTGTTGGTCGTTCGAAGGTCGACCTGCTGCAGGTCCTGGTCGAGCTTCCCCTCGGGAAATACCTCACGTACAGCCAGGGAATTATCGTACGTATAGGGAACCTGCGAAAGCTGTGCCGGGTTTCGTATTCCCACCCCCGGGGCCTCGCCATGCCAGGTCACCGGCAGGGCCGTCTCGCGGGAAAGGTCATTTCGCGAGAGCACATTCAACTTTGCCTGGCATTGACGGTAAAACGACAAAACCGACCTCGCCTCGGGCGGCAGGTCGTCAAAAGACCGGTTCTCGTTTTCCATCAGGTGGGCGTAAAAACCGGGAGGCCGTCTGACGGTTTGCGCCGCGTTGTTGATTAAAATGTCAAGGCGATCGAGATTTTCCTGCAGGTAAGCGGCGAAAATTTCCACACTCGGGGTATGGCGCAAATCCAGGCCAAAGATCTGCAGCCGGTCCTTCCAGGTTTCGAAGTCTTCCTCTTTTGAAAATCTCATCGCCGAATCCACCGGGAACCTTGTCGTTGCAATCACCCTGGCCCCGGCGCGCAGCATCATCAGCGTCGCCTGGTAGCCAATCTTCAGCCTCGACCCCGTAATTACCGCCACCTGGCCCGATAAATCGGCTGTCTGAAATCTTTTCTTGTAATTAAAGTCCCCACAAGCCGTACACATGGAGTCGTAGAAAAAATGGAGCCGGGTATATTCGGCCTTGCAGACGTAACAATTCCGCGGCGAATTAAGTTCGTTTGCGGGTTTGTCCTGCCGCCGGGTTTGGCCTTCTTCGGCCACCGCCGACAATTTCGGGGCGACAAAAACAGGCGCCTTTCGAGCCTCCCGGATCCCGGTCTGGGCGCGGGCCAGCCTCTCGCTATTTACAAGGCTAAGCCGCTTGGTCTTCTTTCGATGATTTTTTCGTTTCAGAAGTTCCTCTTTCGAGGGGCGCGAAACTAGGCCGGCGGCGGTTAAAAGAGCGACCCGCTTTTCTTCGCTGAGTTCGGCAAGGGGAGAGCTGTTTTCTACCAGCGACTGAAGCACCTCGATACAGCGATCGAGGTCGCTTTGCGATGGAACTTTTATTTCGGTAGAATTATTTTCAGAATTTATTTCAGGATTCATGACAACGATTTTTAGTCTTTGCGCCGACAGACGCTAAAGACTTTAGATAAATTACCAAATCGACATGCCCTGTAAAGCAAGAAGTTCTTTCGTTAGCGAGGCCTGAACAGGAAGGTTGAGCGCCTCTACAGGTGTTTTTGAATCCACTTCTTAACGTCGCCCAGGGATTTTTCTTTACCGAGCTCGTTAAAGATTTCGTGGTACAGGTTGTCATACACAATGAGGGTCCTGTCTTTACTGCCGCATTTTTCGTAGAACCCGGTTGAACCGTCGGGGTTTGAAATCTCGTCGGCCGCGCCATGGGTAATTAAAATCGGCATCTTCATCAGGGGGGCATTCTTCAGGCACCACGCGGCCTTGTCGAGGGTCTGGTTGGCAACCTTGATGCCGATATGCCCGTGCACCAGGGGATCCCCGGCATAGGCCGCAACCACCGCAGCGTCGTGAGAGATCTGTTCTTTTTTCAGGCCCACCTTCATTCTAAAATTCGGCGCCACCGCGGTAATGATACTGCCCACAATACGCTTTATATAAATCAGCGGCGTAAAATGAAAGTGCAGAAGGGAGCCATTTACGGCCAGGGCCTTTACGTCAGCCGCGTATTTTTTATCCAGGCAATAGGCGATCGCGATGAGCCCGCCCAGGGAATGCGCCACCAGAAGAGGTTTTGTCACCTTAAAGGATCTCTTTAAAAACACGAAAAACGAATGCAGGTCCTCCAGGTAGGCGTCAAATCCCGGCGCCCCCCCGCGAACCCCGTCGGAGCGGCCATGACCGCGCATGTCCATGAGGAACACCGAGTAAGGGCTTTTTTCAAAAAGGCCTACAAGATTCCCATAACGCCCCGAATGTTCCCCGAATCCGTGGTGAACCACGATACATTTTTTCGGGTCAAATTTTTTTTGCTTATAGGCTACGTAAAACAACGTGGTTTTATCAAGTTGACTTTGAAACGATCCGGTAATGGTCTTGTCAAACATGGCAAACTCCTTCTTTTAAAAAATCAAATCAAGGCTCAAATGCACTTACAATTTACTCAAACCAGGGGTGGGCTGCCACAATCCCAATAAATGAAATCCTGTCGCGAGTTTCAAGTTTATTCCTGCAAATTTTTCGGGAATTTTTTATAAAATCGCGGGCCCACTGAATAGTGAATCACCGTCGACAATATAACACCGCCAACGATGTCGAGAATGTGATGCTGGTGAACCAGAAGCACCGAAAAAGAAATGGCGGCCAGCCAGGCGATTAAAATCCACTGTAAATACCTTTCGTTTTTTTTCAAAACCGACAGGATAATGGTCAGGCTGTAGGCAATATGCAACGAGGGGAATAAATTATGGGGATGATCAATTTTAAATAACAGCCAGAAAATAGCTTTGTATTGCCGGGGATCGCTTTCCCGGACAAAACCCAACCTCGTGGGAACCAGGAAAAAAATCAAACCGGCCAGCAAGGTTAACCATAGAAGGTTTATTCCCAGGCGATGTAGCTCTGAAACACTTAACGTAAACAACGGCAGAAGCAACAAACCGCCGATGGAAAAATAAACGATTATAAATCCCGGAATAAACGGAATATTCAACTCCCATGAAAAATACAGCGGCAGGGTATACGAACGTACCGAAGACAACCAGTTGAGCCCACCATAAAATATTATAAAATTAACGAGAATAAAACCGACCCAGGAAAAATATACAACAAATTCCTTTTTACCCGGTAACCTAAAACTGCCGCATAACGTCTTCATATGGTTTTATATTAATGCTTTGCTTTAAAAGTTCAATTAAAAACCTCAGGGCAAAATTTCCTTTTGAAAGTTCTGCCCCTGGGCAGTCTCAAGCCACCGGGCTTCGTCGTTAAAATAAACATATCGCTGGTATAACGTCAGGTAGATAAAATGCACGACGGCGTTTCGAAAACGCTCACGCCCGAAAGGGAAATAACCATGACCAGTATAGGCGACATTTTGCCTTTTGTCGTAAATACCAAAAAAAACGGTGCCGACAGGTTTATCGGGGCCGCCGCCGGTAGGGCCTGCAATCCCCGTAATCGAGATTGTGATATCGGCGCCGATTTTTTGGGCCCCGCCAAGGGCCATCGCCAGGGCGGTCTGGCGGCTGACGGCGCCGAAGGTTTCCAGGGTCTTTGCCGGCACGCCGACGATGTTTTCCTTGATCCGGTTGTCGTAACTTACGACCCCGCCGGGGAAAACGTCCGAGACCCCCGGTACGTCGGTCAACAGCTTTGCCGCATAACCGCCGGTGCAACTCTCGATGGCGCCAAAGGTACACCGGTTTTTTTTCAGGTAATCGATCCATGATAAAATCGGGTTGTCGATGATGTTGGCGCCAAAGCGCGATTGAATCTGGCCGACGAGGTCGTCAAACTCCGCCTTGTTTTCAACCGGCGAACGTAAAAAAAGCTGGTTACCCCAGGCCAGGGAGTGATTGCCCATAATTACTTTTCGGGGGGCCTCTTTTGAAATCTTCAAAGATTCGTAGAGAATGCTTTCCATGACCCCCCAGACGTTGAAGGTTTTCGATAAAAATGAACTCGCCGTATTTTGGCGAATCTTCTCCAGGGCATGGGGCCAGATGTCCCGAATCTCCAGCGGAAAACCGGGTAACGATACCATCTTGTAGTCATCGATGTAGATGCCCGGCGCCAGGCCGGCGCGGTTGGGTAGAGCCACGGCGTTTTCGGGCATACGGCATTGGCGATATAGTCGTTTCTCAAAAAGCCCCATGCCTTCGGGCGCCTCTTTGGCGTACTTGTCGATGATTACCTTGACCCGTTTTTCACAGTCCTTGACAAAGACCGCCTGCACGCCCATGATCTCGCAGAGAATGTCCACCGTGAGGTCGTCGTCTGTCGGCCCGAGCCCGCCCGTGGTGAGAATAAAATCGCCCTTGCTTAGAAATTCCCTGAGGGCTGAAACGATGGTGGGCTTGTCATCCGGTATCACCCGGATTTCCTTTACCTCTACGCCAATCTCAAACAGGGCCGCGCAGATAAATTGCGTGTTGGTGTCAAAAATAAACCCCTGGGTCACTTCCGATCCAATGATTAATACCCGGACACCCTGGTTGTATACTTGCGCCATTTGTCTTGAACTCTAAAGTCTTTTGTTACCTTAAAATGTAACCTGAAAATAAAACCTTAAAATAAAAACTTGAAATAAAAATATATCTTTCAAACCGGGCAATTCAAAAGCGGCGGGCAAACCCCGCAGGCCTTTGGTCAGGCCCATGCGCCGTTTAGCTCTTCCTGGATTTTCTTGCTGTTTTGAAGAACCTCTTCATGAAGACTTGCCCCGTGCGAATCCATGGTCACGATGCATTCGAAGTCTTTCACGTCGATGACCCAGAAGGCCTCGGGGGTGCCAAATTCCTTTTTAATGATGCCGTGAACCTTTGTCACCTTCGCCGCGGTGTAGGCGGCGGCCCCGCCGATGGCGTGCAGGTAAACCGCCCCGAACTCCTGGCAGCCCTTGAGGGTTTTCGCTCCCATGCCGCCCTTGCCGATAACGCCGCGAAGCCCCAGCAGTTTGATGACATCGTACTCATAGGGTTCTTCCCGTATCGAGGTGGTCGGGCCTGCCGCGGTGAACCGGTAATTGCCCGCCTCGTCTTTTACGACAACCGGGCCGCAGTGGTACAAGATACCGCCTGAAAGATGTTTTTTAAGACTTTCCAGGATCGCCTTCTCATCGGCGTTGGGTTCCTTTATGACAAACGTATCTTTCAGGTACTTGTGCGCCACATCACGCCCGGTGACGATGGTTCCGGTGATCGAAACCATGTCGCCTTTTTTCAGCGAGCGTATCGTGGCTTCGTCAATGTTCGGGGAAGTTAATTTTATAATTTTATCAGACATGTTATTTTCCTGTTAATACAATTCGTACGAGCCTTTCTCGATCTTCAGCGTCTTGCGGCGGGTCGCCCAGCACATGTACGAGATGCTGACAAAAAAACTGGCCGGAATGCGGTGCATCTTGGCGATCTTCATGCCGATGAGCGTCGTGAGGCCGCCAAAACCCATCGGGCCAACGCCAAGGCGGTTGCCCTTTTCGAGCAATTCGTCTTCCATGGCCGCCAGAAGGGGATCCGGGTTTTTGTCGTCGAGGGTGCGAAAGATCTGCTCTTTGGCAAGAAGCGCCCCGCTGACGCGGTCCCCGCCGATACCCACGCCGATAACGCCCGGCGCACAACCCCGGCCCTGGGCCTGCACCACGGCGTCGAGTATGACCTTCTTTACGCCGTTGATGTCTCGGCCCGCCCCTAAAGCGGTATGAGGCAGGGAATACTGGGCGCCGACGTTTTCACAACCGCCGCCCTTGAGCATGATTTTAATTTCCAATTCGTCGTGGTCAGACTCGTAGAAGAAAAACGACGGCAGGCCTATACCGGTATTGTCGCCGGGGTTTTCGCCTGTGATACTGTCCATGGAGTTTGGCCTGAGGTAGCCTTTTTCGGTAGCCTTGACGACGGCCTCGGTCAGGTCCTTTCGCAACTTCAACGCGCTCTCGGTCATCGGGTGGTGAATGTGAAAAATCACCGTACCGGTGTCCTGGCAAATCGGGGTGGCGTTGTTGCAGGCCATCGTGATGTTTTCAAGAATAATGCCAAGGGCGCCCCTGGCCTTCGAGCCCTCGGCTTCTTTCTGTTGCTGGGCCTTTAAAACCCGAACCACGTCGGGGGGAAGGTTTGTGGACGCTTCTTTTATAAATTCGACAAACAGGTCAACCCGGTTTCCGGGTACCTTACCGCTGATTTTTTCATTGTTTGAGGTCATACTCTTTTCAACATTTATTATCGAATTCCCGACGACAATAATTTTTATTCTCTTTGACAGACAATGTCACCGGTGTCTACTTAGTCCGTGGTTAACGGATACCTGCCCCGGTGAAAACGGTACCAGGTTTTCCGGGGGAAATTTACACAGGCTGCCTATGGATCGAAAATCATTTGATCAATTCATCATAAATTGCGACAAACTGAATTTGCCATACCTGGAAAATTTCGACCGCCTGAAAACGGCTATATTGTTCCAGGTTTTTTACTATTGCCTGTTTAAATCGGGCGTCGTCTTTGAGCATGAAGAATTGTCGCCGCTGGAATTTTCCGGGCAAGACGGGCAATATCCGGCCGGTTTCGAAATCAACTGCCGGGCCGATATTGATTTTACCGGCTACTATGTTCCTGGAATATTCTCCCTGGTCGCCGGGCATATCGCCGAAAACCTCGAAGAATATCCCCTGTATTTCCTGGGTGGGTATTTTTACGAAAACCTGCTGGCCCGAACCAGGGGCGATACCCCGGGAGTCATAACCTGCGACAGACGGCATATCAAAACCAACGGAATTTTTTATACGCCCAGCGCGGCCGCCGAAAATTTTATCAAAGGAATCTTCGATAACATAGATTTTGAAAACGTAAATATACCTGGCATAAAGATACTGGATCTCGCCTGCGGCTGCGGGGTATTTTCGATCTTGTGGCTGAAGCTGGCCGTCGAAAATACCCCGGGCATTTTTATGGCAAATGATTTTGCCCCTGATTCGCGCTACGGGGTTTTGACAAAAACCAGGCTAAGCCTTCTAAAAAACATCCGGGCGATAGACAATGACGATACTTCCCTTAAAATCGCCGGGTACTCGCTGGCGCTATACTGCCTCATGGATGAAAAAAACATTATCGGCATGTCTGAATTTGGCGATTTATGCGGGCGTTTAAAAACCGCCCTGGTAAAAAAAGACGTGATCGATATCTACCGCAGGGATCCCGGCGATTTTGAAAACCTGTCGGCGCCGAAATACGACGTGGTGATCTCCAACCCTCCCTACATTGCCTACTACTCGAGATTCTCAAAAGCGGATCGGCGTCTCCAGTCTGACCTGCCGCTGATGAAAAAAAACCTGGAAACGATAGACCCCGAAGCTTCCCCCAGAAACCGGGGAAGACTCAACTCGATCATGTTTTTTATCGACTACGCCCTCAGGTCGCTTTCGCCCAACGGTTATCTTGCTTTACTTGTCGACATGAACATCCACGAACCCCTCTTTTCGGGCGTTCGAAAGCGGTTGCTCGAAAACCTGGCGTTACTGGAAATCAGGATAAACGCCAGGAATTTTCCCGGGGTCAACAGCGGGCAGGCCTTTGCCTACCTTAGAAATGTAAAACCCGGGCCGGGCAACGAGGTAAAAATACGCAACGAAGAAAACAACGAAACGCAAATTGTCGCCCAGAAGACGCTCGAAAAAAATCTCGCCTTTTACATTCCGAAAAACCCGGGGGCCTTTTACGGGATGGAAAAACTGCCCGTACTCGGCGATCACTGTCACATAACGACGGGGGTAAACATCGGCGGGGCCTCGGAATTTTTTTTCTGTTACCGCCGCGACGACCACGACGGGGACCGCGGCGCAGACAAGGCGTTATACCCGGTGATCACGCCGGCCCAGTTGAAGCGCCCCTACGACCCGGTACCCACCCGGCACGAATTGTTCATTGATTTTAACAAGGAACTGGCGGCCAGGGTAAACCGGAATTCCCGGGAGGCAAACAACAACAGCGTTATCGCCCTGGGCCCGCTGGAGAGATTTCTACAACCAAAATTGTTCGTCAGGCAGAGCGCCCCGAGAATCATCGCGACCTATTGCGAAGAGGCCGTCGTCAGCCCCTACAGCATTTTTGTCGTCAACCAGGAGGGCGACTACAGCCTGCTGGTCCTGCTGGCCCTGGTTAACTCCGACCTGGTGTCGCATTACTGCCGGGCAAAGGGGTTGATCCTGCGGGGCCCCGGCAAGCAGCCACAGATTCGAAAATCGGCCCTGCAAATGATCCCGGTTCCCGAACCTGAAATGTATAACCGCCACAAAGACGAAACGGAAAACCTGGTGCGGCAAATACTAAAGACGTCAGGCGACAACGATGATGACCTGGAAAAACGCGAAGCGATAAAAGAGGAAATCGAAAAACTCGTTTGTTTCATGTACAAGGTCAAATACGAAACTTCTCACATTTAATTTTTAGATTTAAAAAGGGGGAGCCCCCCCTTTCGCGCCAAAGCCTCCGGCTTTTATGCTAAACCCCCCAAAGGTTTCCGGTCGGGCAAAACAGATTTTGAATATACTTTCCCGGAAGGATCAAAAAAATGACGCAGATGGCCGCCCCGAAACATCCAATGCATAACGGTTTTTTTGCCGGGGCCAAAAGATGCCTGGCAGCCCTTGTATTGGGCCTGTCCCTTTCGAGCTGGGCCCTTTTCAGTTGCACGAAAGAGGCCGTGCGGGAAAAACCCGGGGCAGCGCCAAAATCCCCGGCGATCGAAAAAGACTGGGTGACAATTCCGCGAACCGAAATGGAAATTGCCGAAATGATAGACAACCTGATAGGGACAACCCCCGAGACATGGAAATCAGATTTACCCTCTTACTTTGGCCTGGACATGCGTAACAACCAGCGTATGTTCATCATCAAGTATTGCGCCGAGAAAAAATGCGAACCGGCCGAATACTCAATGTTTCTCATCTACGAAAAGACCCCCCAGGAGATCTGCCTGGAGATGGCGGCCCAACCGCTCGTAAACCCGAAAAACAACCAATACATCGGCTGTGAACCGGCGATCGATAAATCGCTACGGCAGAAAATCAATCCAGAAAAGTGACGCCAACCTTGATGATCACGTCGTCAATTTTCTGATTCCACTTTACTTCGGCCCTCATCGGCGCCAGTTGGCCAATTTTAACGATCCATTTTGTACCGACTTCTATAAACTCAGACTTTTCGTCCTTGATGATAAACACAAGACTTGCGCCGGTATGCGACTCGTTTTCAATCAGGGCAATGTGGCTGGTAACCATTTCCGGGTCGGCCTTGTTAAACTTCTGGTATCGCCCAGGGTCCGTGTCAACCAGGGCAATCTCCAGTGGTTCCGGGTAAAATCGAATATGTTTTCTGAGTCCGTCGTTGTTCATAATGCATGCTCCTTGACAATAGGCTGAGGTTATCTTAAGTATAACCCATCTTTACACTATCGGCCAAAACTGCTATTGTCTTATTTGAGCTCTTCGTTTAAAACCTCAAGCTGGGCGTGCTGGCGCTCCCATTCGGCGAGGGTTTCGTCAAGCAGCTTGCGAGAATTTTCTTTTTCTTTTTGTAAAGCCGCGACTTCGCCAGGTGTTTTTTTGGCAAATTCCCCGGGCGAGGCAAAGACCTCTTCGATGGTTTCGAGTTTCTTTTCAAGCTCCTGGATCTGGGCCTCCAGTTTTTTCGTCGAAGTTAAAAGTTTTGTCCGCATGCTCTTTTTTTCTTTTCGCAACTCGTACTGGTTGCCGCCCTTGCCCGAACCCGAACCCGCGGCGGGTTCGCCCTTGTCGGCCTTTTCGGTCTTTTGTTTTTTCACGACAAGACGGTTGAGGTAGTCGGTGCCGAAATTTTCGAGGAACTCTTCGTAATCCCCGGAAAAGCGTTTCACCCCGTCTTCGGAAATCTCGAAAATACTCTGGGCAATATTTGAAACGAAACTTTTATCATGGCTCACAAAAATGACCGTACCCTTGTAATTTTGCAGGGCGTCTTCCAGCGAGGCGATGCTTTCCATGTCGAGGTGGTTGGTCGGCTCGTCGAGCAGGAGCACGTTGGGTCTTTCGGTGATGATTTTGCCGATGGTCAGGCGGGCCACCTCGCCCCCCGAGAGGGTCGAGACAAATTTTTCGGCCTCATCCTGCGAAAACAACAGGGCGCCCAGAAGCGACCGGATCTGCCCCGGCGTACTCGGCGCCGCGTTATGCGTCAACCATTGCAGGGCGGTTTCTCTCGTGTCGCCGATGTCGTGGTGTTCCTGGGCAAAGTACGAAACCTTCGCCTCGGCCCCCCAGGTAACCTTGCCGGTATCGGGCGTCAGAACCCCGGCCAGGGCCTTCATCAGGGTCGACTTGCCGGCTCCGTTGGGGCCGATGATGGCGACCTTCTCGCCGCGTTCCAGCTCAAACGATACCGAGTTTAAGATCTTTTTCTCGCCATAGGCCTTCGATAGATTTTCAACTTTCAAAACCTCGCGTCCCGAAGCACGGTCGGGCTCGATTCGAAACTCGGGGTAACGGCGCGACGTCGTGGCAATGTCGGGTATGTCAATTTTTTCAATAAGTTTGACGCGTGATTGCGCCTGGCGGGCCTTTGAGGCCTTGGCCTTGAAACGGTCGACGAAACCCTGGAGCTGCTCGACCTTTTTTTCCAGCGAGGCGACCTCTTTGATTTTCTGCTCCATGGCAAGGGTCTTGGCCTCGATAAAGTCGTCGTAGTTGCCGGTGTATTGCGTAATCGTCCGGTAGTCGACGTCGAGAATGTGGGTCGAAATGCGGTTGATAAAATGACGGTCGTGAGAGATCACCGCAAGGGCGCCCTTGTACTTGGTCGCCAGGTAGTCTTCCAGCCACGAAATCGAGACGATGTCCAGGTGGTTGGTCGGCTCGTCAAGAAGCAGCACGTCGGGATTTTGAAAGAGCACCCGGGCCAGTAAGACGCGCAGCTTGAAACCGCCCGACAACGATTTCATCGGTTCAAAGTGGCGGTTAGAGTAAATGCCCAGGCCGTCGAGAATGCGGCAGGCGCGGGCCTCGGCAGAATAGCCGTCGTTGTTGTAGATGATTTCTTCGATGTTGCCAATCTCGGCTTCGTCGGTCTTGGTCAGATGATCGTGGTGGGTATTTAAAAACGCCCGCTTTTTCTTCAAGGCATCGTATAAAATTTCGTTACCCGAAATGACGACGTCGGCAATCCGGTCGTCCTCGTATAAAAACTGGTTCTGCTTCATAAAACCAATCTTGACCTCGCGGGGCACGCTGATGGTCCCCGAATAGTTACCCTCTTCGCCGGTGAGGATTCGCAGAAAGGTCGACTTGCCGCTGCCGTTGGCCCCGACAATACCATAACGGTTTCGGGGGTTTAACTGAAGGTTGACGTTTTCAAAAAGCGGGTCGCCGGAATACTGAAGCTTGAGGTTTGAGATGGTGATCATGTAACCCTGATCTAAAAATGAAACTCAATCACCCTGTAAAGCCGTTTACGGCCAAATGACCCGGCCAGGTTGAATAATCCCGAGCCTGTGCGCCAACCTGCTTTCTGAGAAAGATGAGAAAGTTCAATGCGATCGAAAAGTGGCTAGCAGGGTCACTAACGGTGACCCTGCTAGCCATTCACGGAGTTTTTCGAAGAAAAACG